>Ga0255419_10086_pt1 | contig 19014 bp, 19 predicted proteins | sample ANMaggSeSYBR02J3_FD_182658 | JGI IMG/M metagenome (GOLD analysis project Ga0255419, IMG submission 182658) | Sediment cell enrichment communities from methane seep in Santa Monica Basin, California, United Staets - ANME aggregate JGI... | ecosystem: Environmental > Aquatic > Marine > Cold seeps >...
GACCAAATTTCGCTCCACTAGCATAAATCCCCTACCCTGCAGTCACCGGTATATCCCGGACAAATTGTCCCGGGCCTGTAAAGCGTTTTCAGGATAATATCCTGTTATTTCCGCAAGTGCATTAGAATAATGCGGGGGAAGGGATTCGAACCCTTGTACTCCTACGAGACTAGGCCCTGAACCTAGCGCCTTTGACCTGGCTGGGCAACCCCCGCATAGGGATTTTTTGTGCTACCAATCTTTGGGAGGTGCACACTTCGATCGAACCTTTGCAAGGTTCGGCTGCGGCAACAACCGCATTTGGGTCTTGCATCGAAAATCCAATAACCACATGACAAACGCTGCCATGCAGTCTATGAACATGGATTCTTGAATTGTACTAATCAGATTTAAGCCTTTACTTCGACCCCAGCAACTTGATCAGCAGAGCCTTTTGCGCATGCAACCTGTTCTCTGCCTGGTCAAGCACCGCAGAATGAGTACCAGTAAGCACCTCACTCGTGATCTCCTCGCCCCTGTGCGCAGGAAGACAATGCATAACCATACAATCATCCCTGGCAACATTCATCAGGGCATCATTGATCTGGTACGGCCCCAGGTCACGCAACCTCTGCTCCTTCTCATCCTCATCGCCCATAGACACCCATACATCAGTATACAGGACATCTGCATCCATTGCAGCCTCCTCCGCTGCAGTAACAACCTCAACCGAACCCCCCATACCCCTGGCCTTTGCAACCATGTCAGGGTCAGGCTCGTACCCCTCAGGGCAGGCCACGCTCATCTTCATCCCTGTAATAGCAGCAGCCAGTATCGCAGAGTTGCACACATTATTCCCGTCACCTATCCAGGCAAACTTCAGGCCCTCGAACCGACCCTTATATTCCCTGATAGTCTGCAGGTCAGCCAGCAGCTGGCAGGGATGTTCCAGATCAGACAAAGCATTGATAACGGGTACTGTTGCATATTCTGCCAGTTCTTCCAGCGTACTGTGACTTACGACCCTTGCCATAATACAACTGAGATACCTGGATATAACCTGTGCAGTATCGCCAACAGTCTCCCCCCTTCCAAGCTGGAGGTCCCGATAGCTTAAGAACAATGCATGGCCACCCAGTTCAGCCATGGCAACCTCAAATGATATACGTGTCCTGGTAGATGATTTTTCAAATATCATGCCCAGGCTCTTATGCTTGAGCATTTCAACAATCTTACCCTTGGACCTTTTCACCTTCAGATCATCTGCCACATCAAGCAGTTCATTGATCTCATCAAGGGAGAGGTCGCTTATAGATAACAGATTCGACAAAAATACCGCCTCCTGTCAAACAGAACTCATAGTTAATACATTTGGCCTATTTAACTGTTATCCCCGCGCAGGACTTTCATGTGGTCGATACGCTTCTGTATCAATTCTTTTTTGCCAATATCATGCCTGCACTCCAGTGGCCCTTTTACATTGGACAGTGCCTGCTCTGCAATCACTTCCGCCTCTGATATGGTATCAGCGATTCCAACGACAGCAGCTGCCCTTGATCCTGTGGTGTACACCACACCATCGGCTTCATACACACTGGAAAAGAACAGCAATGCTTTACCCATATCCCCAACCTCGATAGGAGCATCCTTTGCAGGATCTTTTGGATATCCGGCAGGCACTGCATATTTACACACACTGGCTTTCTCCGAGAACCTCACATCCAGGGTGTCAAGCGTCCCGGCTGCCACAGCCTCGGCAATATCAATAAAATCAGTCTCCAGCAACGGCAGTACGTTCATCGCCTCCGGGTCCCCGAACCTGGCATTGAACTCGATCACCCTGATACCGGCAGCTGTTAAAATGAACTGGCCGTACAGGATGCCCTTGTACTCTTCACCAGTCTCTTCCTTTACCTTGCAAATCACATCCTCCATGATCCCTTTTGCCTCCATGTAGTCGCCCTCGACCATGAAAGGCAACAGGTTCCCGGCATCGTTATACGACCCCATGCCGCCCGTATTTGGTCCCAGGTCACCTTCGTATGCCCGCTTATGGTCCTGCACCGAAGGTGCATAGGCCAGGTGGGTCCCATCCACAAATGCCTGGACCGTTACTTCCTCGCCTTTCAGGTTCTCCTCGATGACCACCATATCACCTTTTAGCAGTTCACTTGCATAGGCTTTGGCAGCATCCAGGTCTGGTAACTGGTCACCCATGACCTTGACACCCTTACCCCCGGTCAACCCGGCTGGTTTTAAGGCTACGTCTCCCAGTTCATCTATATAATCATGGGCCTGTGCTTCCTGCCCGGTGTCAAAAACCCTGAATGCAGGAAGACCTGCAATGTGGTGTTTTTCCATGAACTTACGTGTCCACGCCTTATCGAACTCCAGTTTTGCAGCCGCCCGTTTCGGGCCTACTGACGGGATGCCCAGAACTTCAATGGCATCTGCCAGCCCGGCGGCCAGCGGCGCTTCGGGGCCTATCACCGCAATATCCGCACCGATATTCTTTGCATACTCAGTGACCTTATCTACGTCGGTTTCACTGTTCAGCAGGAAATCCTCACACAGGACTGCAATTCCGGGATTTTTCCTTGACATTACAGCATAGAGCTCATGCTCACGTTTACTTTGGGAAATGGCATGGGCAATGGCGTGTTCACGCCCTCCTCCACCTACCAATAAGATTTTTTTCATATCAGATCCTCAAAACGATTTTATTTAAAACTATAATAGAATTCAAATCAATAATATCCATTAATAATGTTATGGTTTTTTTTACGTAGTGCTCCATAAATAATTATTCTGCATTAAATAAGCTGCCAGACCCCCGGCACCAGGCAATTCTTAACATAGGGATGCTGAGGATGCATGGGGAAGTATAAGGATGCCGATCAATTGTATATTGCTGTTCGGAACTAAAAAGCTGTGTTGATAATTTGATAATACCGTTAACTACGCGGTTCCTTTTGTAAAGGTTTATTATATGTTACGATACATATGATTGTTATACCTTGCGGAGGTGACGAGAGGATGGAAGCACGGGATATTATTTTCTCAATAGTAATGATTGTGTCCTCCTTTGTATTAACATACAAGTGGTTGACAAGATTCGCCTCAACGAATTATTCAGCAGATGCTGTAATTGTACTTGCTGCAATGGTACTGATGGGTGCCCTGGCTGCAATGATACTATCTGTGGATATCAGGTTAAGACGGATCGAATCTATAATAGAATCAAATGAACGGGCACTCAGGATAAACATCCAGAGCGTAGAAGAAAACCTGGATCGAAAACTCAATGTGGTTCTCAATAAAACCAACAATACAGTGGAAGAGATGTCAAAAAGGATGTACCGGTAAACCTAACCGGTAAATCCATCTTTCAGCATAATCCCGACCATCTCAATTGCATTGGCGGCATCATCTACATCTTTTATTCTTCGTATATCGATATGGCCGTTCCTGTAAATCATGACATTCCAGTCATTGAGCCTGAACCTTGCCACCCCCAATTTGACAGAGCAGCGCATCCCAGGCATTTCCAACTCTTTAAGGATACTGCACACGATATCCATATCCAGGCCACTGCCAAAACCGGATTCTGCAATAAATAAAGATGCATCTACTATACAAGGTCTGGCCAGGAATATCTTCCTTACAGTACTCATCTGTAACACTATATAGCACGGTAGATATATTATGATTCGGGATAAGAACTAAATAATATCTGGACCAATTTTTTGTGTCCCAAATTTATATTTGTCCCAAGTTATTGATGAAAATCCCCTAATAATTCCTCAATCTTACTGGCGGTAGTATCCATTTTTATAAATAACGGCCCGAGATTGGCGTTTCCACTTTGAAGTACAATAAAAAGGGCTTTTTCGCCTGCTTTAGTCATTATAAGTTTGCAGTGCTCGCATTCGGTAACCACACGGTTGGGAGTTCCCTGATTCACCTGGCTGGAAATGATATCCGCTGCACTATGCAGTGCAGAGCTCATGGCTGCAAGTATATCAGAATTGGACCTTGCCGGGACCAGTGAGGTCAGGTGGACACCAGACCGACTGGTAACAAGTGTTGCTTCAATACCCCCGGTTGTTTTAAAACCAGCTAATAGTTCCATAAGATTTGATTGCACTTCAAACGTCATAGTTAAAATCACATAACTGTTCTTAACTTAAGGGAAACGTGGGTTAAACGAAATATCCAACTGTATATGCTTTTTAATAAACTTCAAATATAAGTCTACCGATAGAATTAATAGCATTTCAGGATGTATGAATAAATATTCGCAATATCTATAAGGGGATGAACAAAAATGGCAAGGGATTCTGTAGGAGTTATCTTCGGCAAGACCGGAACTCACGATTTCATGTTCGCTGTACCAGATAGCACTCTGGTCAAGCGTACCGATTATGTAAAGGTCTGGCATGAAAGTGATGGCTGGACACTGGCACAGGTCATGTCAATGACCCGCAGCAGTGATGATTTTAAGCTGGACCAGGCCGCTGATGCTGCAGGAGGCGCAAAGATGGAGATCCCGGACATTAAATTGGTGGCCGAAGCCATGGTGATCGGAGGGCGTGACAAAGACGGATTGTTAAGGTCACCCAGGACCCCGTTCTCACCCGGGGATAAGGTGTTCATAGCGGACCATGACCTGATACGTTCCACCCTGGGTCTGTCCCACGGTGAGGTGAATATGGGGCTGCTGGAAGGCCATGACATCAAAGTATCCCTTGGAATGAACAGCCTCATCCAGAAACACTGTAGTATCCTCGCCAAGACCGGTAGCGGTAAATCATATACGGCAGGTGTCATCCTGGAGGAAATACTGGAACGGGATATTCCACTGCTTATTATTGACCCTCACGGGGAATACAGTTCACTGAAAGAACCAGGCACTGATGATGCCAGGGACCTGTATAGTAAATTCGGCATATCTCCCAGGGGGTACGGGTCACAGGTCACAGTGTATACGCCTGCAAATAAAGTGTTGAACAAAGATGCTGATAAGGTGTTTCGGCTGGATGGCATGAACCTGAGTGCAAAGGACCTGATGCAGATACTTCCGGATGAGAAATCCAATAACCATCAAGGACTGTTGTACGAGGCGATTTCCAAGATCAAGGCAGAAAAGGAGTTCTATGCCCTGGATGATATCATATTCGAGGTTGGGAACAACAAGAGCAAACTTAAATGGAACGTTATTTCATCCCTGGAATCCCTGCGTGAGGCTGATATCCTTTCTGACCACCCTACTACTATCGAAGAGTTGTTCACCCCGGGACGGGCATCTATCATTGATATGAAGGGGGTATCCCCCCAGCTTCAGGGTATGATAGTGGCAAAGCTGTGCAGCGATCTGTTCGAGGCCAGGAAGATGGGGAATGTCCCGCCTGGCATGCTGGTGATAGAGGAGGCGCATAACTTCTGTCCTGAAAGGGGTTTTGATAAGACTGTAAGTACTGAGATTTTGCGTACGATCGCTTCGGAAGGCCGCAAGTTCGGGCTGGGCATGATGGTTATCAGCCAGCGGCCTGCACGTATCGATAAGAATGTGCTGAGCCAGTGCAATACCCAGATCATCATGAAGGTGACGAATCCAAACGACCTGAAGGCTATCAGCAAGGGGCTGGAAGGTATCAGCAGTGAGGTGGAGGAGGAACTTAAAAGACTGCCGCCCGGGGTGGCCATGTTGGTATCCAACGATATCGAGCGCCCGGTGCTGGTGGATATCAGGGTGCGCAAGAGCAAACATGGCGGGGAGTCTGTGACTATATCAAGATCGGCTGCCGCCCATCATCGAGCACCGGCAAAGCAATCCGGGACTACGACAGAACAGGCCCAAAGACCGGCTCAACGTAAGGAGACCCCTACCCAGAAACGGGAAGTTGGCGGGTTGTTCAAAAAGGTTTTCGGGTCTGGGAAATAAAAACAAGAAAATGAAAGATTGAATAAACCGCCTGTATCTGGTACAGACGATAAAAAATTCAATCCTCATTCTCAAGGACATCTATCCGGATCATAATATCCTTGGCCTTTTCCTTGTAATTGTCCCTGATGTCGTTATACTCGTCCTCAGATATGATACCACTGACATGGTCCTCATCCAGTTTAAGAAGCACATTGAATATAGCCTGTTTGGTTGTTTTAAGTTCATCAAGACTGAGATTGTCAATGTCATTAGTTTCAAGAGATTGTTGCCGGGATGTTTCTTCTTCGGCTTCATCCTCTTCCGCTTCCAGATCCTCTTCCATATCTTCTTCTATCCCCTCATTTCCCTCATCTTCATATTCAACCTCGTCCGATTCCAGAACATCTTCTATGTCTTCATCGTCCTCGAACTCTTCTTCTTCCAGGTATATATCTTCATCCTGTTTTTTTGGCAGGACACTTCCCAGTTTATCTTCCAGTCCTTTTATTACCGGACTCTTACCTCTCAGTACCACATAACCGATCACTGAAATAATAACAAGCAGAATAATCAGGTACAGGGTAATATCAGATCCGACCGGATTTGATTTGCTTAACTCGAATGAAATCTCAACAAACAGAGGCTGGAACCAATTGTAAGTCTCTGAATTTCCAATTCCCTCAAAAAGATCAGCATTTATTTTACTCCCCTCATTATCCAGTACAGTAGTCTCCATCCCATCAGATTTTTCCAGTTTTACGACCAGGGCTGGCATGCCAGTGATGGGCATATAAATATAATTAACATTTGTCGGATATTTCAATTTCTTTGTAAAGGTAACCGATTCGGTCGTTTTGCCTGTTGGTTCCGCCGGAACCATATATTCAATTTGGTACATGGGAGCCATACCGGTTCCTGACAGTATGATATCATTCCATCCTACAACATTCTCACTGACCTGGAAGGCCTCAATGGTGTTTTTGCCTCCATCTGCTGCCATCTCCTGTCTTGACACAGCAATATTGAAAGCACCATCCTGTACGTAGGTATAGACAGGGCCGGAATAGTTCCCCGTCCCGAGGTTTTTGTAGATTATGGTTTCGACTATTCTAAAATACCCGGGATAGGTTACCTGGTCAACCTCAATAAGATGCTGGATAATTACAATATTTGCCCCGTATGAAGATGCTGTGACTTCCGGAGTCGAAGTATTATTACTTCCATTAATGGCCATGTCCGGATAGGCTGATGCTGTGGAAAATGAGAATAATAGTGCCAGAATAACAAATGCACTGATGAATAAAACTGAATTTTGCTTTAACATTGAGTTGTACGTCCTTTTTTCATTAAAATGAATATCCCTTGCAATATTATTTTATGTCACATCTATTATGCGCCTATTATAAAATATTAACTTGTTAAAAACCTGTCCGAAAAATCAGGGATGCATGGGGATTTGCCTGTTAGGTAAGGCGGATGAGCACGACCATATAATTCATACTGTTTGAAAAAAGGTGTGGAATTGATTGCTTCGATATAGGGGAGAATAACCTTTTTATTCTGATTTCTTTCTGATTCTAATTTCCTTCTGTTTCAGTCATTTTCGTATGTAACATCCATCCGGAAGAGTCTATTTTTCCGTTAGGCAATACAACAATTGTTCCATCGTCTATTTTAACGCGTGTTTTTCTGAGCGTAACATCAATAATCTCTCCTTTATATTTCATTGTCTCGATTTGGTCACCAATATTAAAGTGTTTATCTAATAGGAGGAATATACCTGCTAACGCGTCGGCTAAGATATTCTTAACAGCTAAAGCAACAGCAGCTCCGATAAAAACAGACGCCCCTATGATAGGCATGAGAATATTTTCTAAATTAAGTTCTGCCGTGATCGACATGATGGCAATGAACCATAAAATGTATACGACAGTCCTTCGCAAGAGGTTCTGCGTGTCTAAAGGTAAAATTGTATTACTTAAGTATCTTCTAATGAACCTGCGAATAAAACCAATTACAATAAAAGCAACTATCAAGATCAATATAGCTTTTAAATATGCCATATATGGTTGAGCTAAATCTAACATATCTGCAATTTCCATCACTAATCACCTATTTTTTTTTAACTTGTCTCCAACCCTTCAATGGCAAAAGTTCTGTAATAGTCTTAATGTTTTTTTCTATAAGAATGTTACGCTTATCAATAATATTTTAAAAATTATTTAAATACCTGGAAACTTATAAACGCATTTCGACATCGATATAGGTAATTTTCTTATCTTAAATCAAATCTTTTGACATGATTTACAGGATATACAGGATTGGATCGTATCCTGTTAATCCTGTTAATCCTGTGGATCATGTCTGAAATTTTCATTTTCTTGTTTTAGATAAGTTCTAAGTACGGCCCGATATGATTATAATATACCAGCCAGAGACCTACTAATATCAACAGGGCTCCCGCACCTCTTTTGATCATCACGTCATATCGCGATACTGTGCTCAGCTTCTTACCTGAAACATTGATGAAATAGGCTATCAGCAACATCGGGATTCCCAATCCCATTGAATACATAAAAAGCAGGAACCCGCCATACATTATACCCCCTTTCATAAGCACTCCCATCATTATTGCTGCCAGTATAGGACCAGTACATGGTATCCATACAATACCAAGCGACATTCCCAGAAGTAAACCGCCTGCGATACCTTCCTTTTGTGGATCTACATTTATCATACCCGGAATTGAATTTAAAATGGCAGGGGTATATTCGGTCAGCATTGCAATGCCGAGGAGTATAATGATAACCTCGGCCCCGAACCTGATATACTGCTGGTATGAAAAAAATAACTGGTTGAAAGCTGCCATGGTCATCCCAAGCAGTGAAAATGTCAGTGCCAACCCTGCCACAATGGCAACCGGCCTGAACTTTCCCTTTCCAGTGGAATAAGCCAGTACAGCAGGTAGCAGCGGCAGTATACATGGCGAGAGGATACTGATTATACCTGCTATAAATGCAAGGAAGGGAAGTGGTAGGTCTATTGATGCTAATGTGTTCTCAATCTGGAATAATAGACTCATTGATCATTGTGCTTACTGTGTTGTGTTCTCAACCATTTTTATTATCAATTCTACCTTAACCTGAGCGCATCCAGTATAGCTATTTCCAGTGGACCTTTAGGTGTGAAACCTATCATCTTGGCCTGTTCAGAATTCGTGGTCAAAGTACCATGTTGTACATATTTGTATGTGCCATTATCCGATCTGGCTATTACAAACATGTCAGGGATAAAGTATACATTGAACATTGCAGCCAGTTGGTACTGCTTGTCAATGTCGATATAGACAAAATGCACTTTTCCATCATATTCTGCTGCAAGTTCTTCCAGAATAGGTTTTTGTTCTACACATGAAGGACACAGTCCTCCTCCCCGTCCCAGCTCAATAAATACCGGTGCAGTTTCAAGCATTGCATCAATTTCTTCTATTGAGTTCACTGTTACTAATTCTGACTTTTGGACAGTGCTGCTGTCAGTACACCCGCTAAACAAGACCATTACAGCCATAAGCAGAAGCGTTAAAATGGTAATCCTGTTTCTCATTATATCACTTAGTAGAATTTATTTGTATTAATGGTTAACCTATATGATTACGTGTATGGTTTTGCATATAGCGTGCAAACTAATATATGAATTCATAAACCAGGTTACAGACCAACAGATAGCCGTTATTCGGAAAACTTAATATAACATCTACCCAATTGAACATTCATAATCATGACATAATCCAGTCCGGAGGTGAGATCAAACTATGTGCAGCGTAGGAGATGCATTTGGAGTAGATGTGGCAGATGAATTAAATGCAAAGAACTATAAATGCAAGGATTGCGGAAATGAATTTCAGGGAATTGGTAAAAATGTCACTTGCCCTGCATGCCGGTCCAGTAATGTGGAACTTGCATGATCGTACAATCCAATATTAAGCGAACATCATCAATTTATGATACCCCTGAATTACAATGAAATATTGATGCTCCACGGTAACAGTGGAGTTATCGGTATTGTAAAAGCCGGAACAAGAAACCTTTTTTTTCTTGAAACTGAAGATGAGGAGATCGTACTGGGCCTTGAACCTGACGACCTGCTGGTCTCATCCGGTTTTGATACACATAAGACCACCATCAATGGCATAAAATGCGTACTTTATATGTTAAGGGAAGTAGGCACACCCCTCATTGTACTGCCCAAGAACCACCCCGCCTCAAAGCGGCTCAAGATCGTTGTTTCTATTGGCAGCCGTACCCGCATCAGTTGTGATATCACACCGGGCACCCATCCCGAACAGGATATACTGTGCGGAGTGGACGAGTTTGGCGGAGTCGAGATACTGGGCGTGCCCGGAGGTGTGGAGTTCAGGAACCTGGACTCTGGCAGGATCGAGTGTATACCGTTCACAGTCTGACATTTGATTCAATACTTTTAACACCAAAAATGAGCATTAAGGTAGCATGACCTTGATCGATATCCTGGCTGCATCCATCTGGCTTATGCTGCCTGCATATCTCGCAAATCCCATGGCTGCAGTGTTCGGTGGAGGTACCCCGATTGACCTGGGAAAGTATTTCTCTGACGGCAGGCGGATACTTGGGAACGGCAAGACAATAAGGGGACTGGTAGCCGGGACCGCCTGTGGAATCATGATAGGGCTTATCCAAATCGGACTTGCACCCCGTCTAATGGCATCAGGAGTATTGGATAACTGGCCATTGTTTCATGGTGCCCTGGATGCATACTCATTCAGCACTTTATCCATAGTGTTCCTTATGGCCTTTGGTGCGCTGCTTGGGGACAGTGCAGAGAGTTTTATCAAGCGGCGTCTGGACCTTGAACGGGGTGCCATGTTCCCTGTGGCGGACCAGCTTGATTTTGTGCTGGGTGCATGGTTGCTGACATACATATTCGCAGCATACTGGTTCAATACTTATTTCAGCTTCTGGATTATAGTAACAGTACTGGTGGCCACGCCCTTGCTGCACCTGTCCACGAACATATTGGGATATCTCATTAAGGTCAAGAAAGAACCCTGGTAGTGAAAAGAATGGATAAAGAACTGATTCAGGCATTAAAGAACTGTGGTGCAGTGAAGTTCGGGGACTTTACACTCGCATCCGGCAGGAAGAGTACGTATTATGTTGACATCAAGAAGGCCATCACCGACCCTGCCACACTGGAACTGATTGCAAACCGTATCGCTGGCATCATGAAGGAGCGACATATCTGTGCAGAGGCCATCGGTGGTGTTGCAGTGGGAGGTATTCCACTTGCAACCGCAGTTTCACTGATATCCCGCCTGCCTCTGGTGATTGTCAGGAAGTCCTTGAAAGAACACGGCACTGGCGGGCGGTTTATCGGGGATGTGGCAGGCAGGGAGTTGCTTATGCTTGAGGATGTGACCACCACCGGTGGTTCGGTGATTGAAGCCATTAAGGACCTTAGGGATGCGGGGTCGGTTGTGAATATAGTGATCACAGTAGTGGACAGGGAAGAAGGCGCATCAGCAGGACTGGAAGGCATGGACGTGGAATTGCTGCCACTTGTAAGAGCAGCAGACCTACTAAATGGGTAAATTGGACTAGTGTCAAGTCAACATTAAAGTGTCGGATTATAAGGTGTATTGATAGCGTATTTGGATACATTATAGGGTTGACTTGACACTAGACAGGAAAAGACCGGATAAAATAGAATATGACAGAACAGGACGGGACAGGATAGAATAGAATATGACAGGACAAAACGGGACAAAATAGAACATGCCAGATATATTCGAGATCACACACAAGGATTCTGCGGGCAGGATAGGACGCCTGGCCACACCTCACGGCACGGTTGAGACGCCCACTATCATGCCGGTCATCAATCCCAATATCCGGACCATCCCGGCAAAAGAGATGCCGGGTTTCGGTGCGCAGATGATAATCACAAACTCATATATCATCTACCGCAACAGGGAACTAAAAGAGCAGGCACTATCGGCCGGGCTGCACAGCCTGCTGGAATTTGACGGCCCCATCATGACTGACAGTGGTTCATTCCAGTTGAGTGTATATGGCGATATCGAAGTGGATAATGCACAGATAATCAAGTTCCAGCAGGATATCGGTACAGACATCGGCGTGCCACTTGATATTCCAACGCCGCCTTCTGCCGATCGGGATGCGGCAAAAAGTGAACTTACCATAACAAACCAGAGGCTCATGGAAGCCCTGGAACAAAACAGTGACAGCCCCATGCTGCTGGCAGCTCCTGTACAGGGCGGCATTTTCAAGGACCTGCGCGAGCAGGCAGGCAGGGAACTGGGGATTGCTGGTTTTGATATCTATCCCATAGGTGCGGTAGTACCGCTGATGGAATCATACCGCTATGCTGAACTGGTGGACGTGATAGTGAGTGCAAAGAAAGGGTTGCCCTCATCGGTTCCCGTGCATCTTTTCGGTGCCGGGCATCCGATGGTGTTCGCACTGGCAGTGGCGCTTGGCTGTGACCTGTTCGATTCTGCAGCTTATGCCCTGTATGCAAAGGACGGCCGGTACCTGAGTGCTGAGGGTACATACCATATCAAGGACATGGAATATCTTCCCTGTTCGTGTCCGGTATGCATCGGCCATACCGCTGGGGAGATCGCGGCCAGCCCTGACAGGCAGGAACTGCTGGCCCGGCATAACCTGTACGCTACATTCGCTGAGATTAGGCTGGTTAAGCAGGCACTGCGTGAGGGCAACCTGTGGGAACTTGTAGAAAGACGGGCCCGCATCCACCCCAGGATGCTTGACGGGCTGAAGCGGGCAGTGACATATGCTGACTGGATAGAGCAGTTCGACCCATCCTCAAAATCCACATACTTTTACTGCGGCCCAGAATCCACAAAAAGACCTGAGGTCATCCGGTGGAATACCAGACTGGAACGTTTGGAACTGGAGGGGACGGTATTAATACGATCCGGTGGGCGGGTCAGGCATGAATCAGAATACGATTATGTGCTGCACTTCAAACCCCCGTTCGGTGCATACCCCCTAGAACTGAAAGAGACATATCCCTTTAATGCCGAGGTTGCAAATGTGCCAGACTACGAATCCCTTACCTGTGCCCTTGAGAACACTAAAAAGCTGATCGAGTTGAACCCTGGTACAGAGTTCACGTTCGTGTACCGGCAGTCCTGGGACCATCCCCTGATACAGGATATATGCCGGATAGTAGGTCATAGCTGGTCGGTTTGACCTTACTTTTTTAATCTCAACCTGACCACGGCTGCAAACATCTGGGGGATTACTTTTTTCAGGTCAAGCTTGGAACCTTCGATGTGGCGCCATTCCACAGGCACTTCTATTGTTGTATATCCCCTGTCCCTGATGCGCCAGAGCAGTTCCACGTCAAAAGCATAGTTGTAGGTCCGGATATCACCAGCCACCTGGTGGGCTGCCTGTGCATTTAGTACCTTGCAGCCGCACTGGGTATCCTTATAGGGCAGTCCGAAAAACAGCCTGACCATGGCATTGAAACACCGGCTGGCAAGTACCCTGTGCCTGGGCTGATGTGTGTGTATTACTGAGCCGGGCAGGTACCTTGAGGAGATTACACAGTCAATACCATCCGAGACCATATCCACCATCTTACCCACATCATGGGGCGGGACGGCACAGTCGGCATCCACCACTGCAATAATACTTCCCCTGGCCCTGGAAATGCCGAGCAGTATGCCTCCGCCTTTTCCAAGCCTGGTTGGATGGGATACTGACCTGACAGCAGTATGGTTCTTGCTGAATTCTGCAACAAATTTAGGGGTGCTGTCCGTGCACCCATCTATTACCACCAGTATTTCATGCGGGGTTTTTGAAAAGAAACGGGATAGTTCTTGTAGTGTACCTAAAATGCGTTTTTCTTCGTTATAGGCAGGTATGACGATTGAGACCATGTCCTGCCTTTTTGTTACCGTCATCTGATAGGCACCAAAGAATTGTATGGTAGCCCGGCACGGATTCGAACCGAGGTCCGGGGATCCAGGGCCCCCAATGATTGACCGCTACACTACCGGGCTGCGACTATCTGAATATAACTTGTTACCTATAAGTCTAACGGATAAGCCCGGGTATGAGGAAAAATTAATATTCCAAATGATACATCTCGTAATCAGGTGAAAACCAAGTAAAATGGGAGGCAGCATATGAAATTAAAATACTTTATAATGATTAGTGTATCAGTTCTAATGGTCGTGCTTATGATCAATTCCGGTCTGTGCCAGATGGGCGGGCCGATGAGAGATGATATGGGACGTCGGTTTGGTGAGAATTTTAGTGCCGGTGATATGATGGGGGCGGGGCAAACGCTACGCCAGGATGCAGGTATGCAGGGCATGGGGTTCATGCACAGTGGCGCATGTTTGTACGGCCAGTATATCACTTTCGATGTGGATAATCTGACAGGTGAGATTACCAACTACGGTATTGCCGGTGTGGAAATATTCGATTCGATCGCTGTGTATGGGTTTGAGCATGACAGCACCCAGGTCAGCGAGGCCATGACCCTGACCACGATAGCAGATACAGATGGGACAACATTCATCCAGATACATGATAATCCGGCTGCTGTGATCAATGTGTTCAGTTCCAATGAATATACTATCAATTTCGATCTCGCAGATGGGACTACCGTATCGGAAGAAGAGAATATTGTAAAGATCGAGGTTGAAGGTTCTGATATCGTGGTCTATATAATCTCTGCCTCCGTTGGTACAATTGATATTTCAGGGGACAATGGCCCGATATCCATCACTTCACCAGCAGACAGTTCTGTTGTGGTGCGGGCGGTACCTGTGAATATGCAAGGGCAGGGCCTGGATAATGTACATGGGATGTTTGTCAGAGAGATGGCAGGGAACCGGGTAGGTGCAGAGGTCAGTCTGGGTAAAGGTGGTTCGATGAGTGTAGTGAATTATGCTGAAGAGATGCACGTAGAGTTGCAGTCAATGACACAGGATATGATACAATTACGGGTCAATTGCACTGATCCGGCAGGTAGGATAATGGCTTTCAACCTGGATAATACATCCCTTATGCTGCAGGAAATGGACAGGATTGGGATTCACTACGATGGTACTCCCATGGCATGTGTAAACGATCCCGGGCTGGTCTTCAATGCTACCACAGCCACATGCTGGATATCCCAGCAGACAAGGGAACAGGCACAGATCATGATGTATATACCTGAATTCTCTGAACATACCATTGACATCGTGGTCGAATCAGATGAAGCGGCTGAAGTACCGACAACAACAGAAACACCGGATACAAAGGTACCGGGATTCGAAGCTTTAATTGCAGTCCTTGGTCTGGTACTTTCCGGGTATGTGTCTAAAAAATTGAAGACATAATATTGAGTTGGGATTTTTCCCAACTCTAAAACCTGCCATCTGTAAGGCTCAGGTGATCCTTTTCGATCTCTATTATAGCTTTGAATATCTCCTTTATCCTTTCTTCAGTTGCCTCACCCAAAAACCGTGAATAATGGCGAATCGCATTGGTCTCCCGCTGGTTGGATTCTTCCAGGTTGTCCAGGTTCATGTTACTGCACATGTTTTTGTCCCTGATGATATCGGGGGATTGTTTCCTCAATTCCTTGACAATTGTGGAGGCATGTTCGGACTCGACCTTGCCCAAACGCTTGAACATGGTGGCATCGGCCACATTATCTGCCCTGTCCGCTGCACAGAAATAGAATTCTGCATTGCTGACTTCCAGATTTAGTGCTTCTTCCAGATTCCTGCGGGATACATCGGTTAATGTGTATTCCTGGAGTTCAAAGTCCCTGGCCTCGATCATATACTGCTGGTGGGCACCACAGAACGGACAGTGGGTAGGCGGTGCATCCCCCAGATAACCTTCCTGGCATATCTTACATTTGAATACTTTCAAATAATCAACCCGTCTGCAATTGAAACTGAATAAATTTAAAGTTGTCGTGTTTTGCATGATAGTAGTATTCCTAAAAAGATTGAAATACTATAAATCCTATGTGATTGTCATCGAGCGTGGAATTTTCAAGAAAATGAAAATTTCAGACAGGATAAACATGATTGACAGGATACGATCCAATCCTGTATATCCTGCAAATCCTGTCAAAAGATATGATTGAAACTAAAATCAATTACCTATATCTATATCGAAATGAGTTAATAATTTCCTTACGTTGAAAAAAAACAGGTAAGATTTATGACGAATTTGGGAACATTTCTTCTTAACACCACACTGCTATTCAGTTTACTATCCATACTACTGCTGCTGTACCGTGAATATTCAGGAACAAAGGAAGTAACAGTTTCGGCCAGATGGACCATCCGGATATCGGCCCTGTTATCAGTCCTGACCATGCTGCTGTTGATCTATTATTTCCTCAGTTCTGATTTCAGGTTCACCTATGTTTCCCAGAACTCATCTACGTTACTTAGCACATTCTATCAACTGGCAGCTACTATTGCGGTGCAGGATGGCGCGATGCTGTTCTGGACTGCACTTGTATTTTTGCAAATATTATGGATAAGCGAACGATATGACACGGATTCCAGGTTCTTCAGGCGCATGCTGATCATAATGCTGGCTGTGGGTGCCGTGTTCACCTACGTGATCGTTTACAAGTCAAGTATGTACCCCTTCCAGACCTGGTTCGATCTCTGGGGCAGCCAGTATAATATCCCTGTGGACTATGCAATGTCTGAGGGTGCTGGATTGCGTCCCATATTAAAGGACCCCATAATGGCCATACACCCGCCGTCCCAGTTCGTGGCATACGCCACCACACTGATACCATTTGCTGCTGCCCTGTCCTACATGATAACAAGTGGCGTAGGCAAGCAATGGGAGAAAGTGCAGCGCCAGTGGATACGTTTCTCATGGTTCTCCATGTCCCTTACCCTGATACTCGGTGGTGCCTGGATATACAAGCTTGCCCAGTGGGGTACACTATCAGGCACTGGCAATATTTGGGCATGGGACCCTTATGAGACCACACCATTCATCGTGTGGATGATAACCACCATGTACATGCACATGGCATACAAGTACAGGACCGGCAGCGAGTATGAGGTGCTCACCCCCCTGTTCGGTACACTTACTTTTATCTCAACACTCTATGCAGGCTGGGTGGCCCGCAGTGGTGCTGTCTCATCCACCCACGATGTAGGTGCGCTGCCCAGTGCCAGTATCTTTTTCTGGTCAACTATCCTGTTGCTGGCTGTTGTACTATACCTGTCTTTTATGAAGATCAAGGATGCAAAGGACGAAGAAGGGGGAGGCGGGAGACTGTTCACCCTGTCCCACATGTTCGACCTGACAACCATCGTATTTATTGTCCTCTCCTTTATTTGCTTCTTTGGCATTACGGCACCTATCTATTCCAAGCTGGTGATGCACGTAAACGCCAATCCCACAGATCGGGAATTCTTTAATACGCTGGCGTACCCGTTCACTATGCTGCTGATGTTTATTATCGGTATGTGCCTGCCGTATAAGCCTATTGTAAAGAAGATTGGGGCACAGAAGTATCTTATTGTCGCGGTTGTTATATTATTGCTTAGCATAATCTTTGCATTTATTGTCCCAGGACCTGAATATTACGTGATTAACCATTCCAGCCCTTTCTACACTACTGCTTCGGGTATCACGCGGATGTTGGGCAGCCTGTCGCTGCTTAGCTATGCGCCCATTTTCCTGTTCTCGCTGGCAGCTATTGTGTACAGGTTCGTGCTGGATGTCAAGGGTACGAAGGACAGTAAACGATTGATGAAGCCCGCAGGTATAACCCTTATACACCTGGGTACGATCCTGCTGCTGCTCGGGGTTATTGTTAGCCAGTCCTTTGATGTGACCTACAGGATGAATTATTCTGACTCTGAGTTGGGTGAGATACAGTATGTCAACACCGGGGTACTTGACGATTATGGTAATTACAAGGATTACAGTGACAATCCTCTTGGTCTTGAGCTTGTACTTAACAATGGGGATGCAATACATACCGTGAGCACCAGTGACAGGATGGTGGAAGGTCTTACAAAGAATGCTTTCCATATCAACCTTTACAGGGACGGCAGGAAGATATCGACAGGTACGGCACTTTTTTGGATCGAGCTTAATGATGAAGATCTGGATGGCACTTTCGAGCGGGTGGAGTGGACAAAAATCATGGATGATGAGAAGCTGTTCAATACCTATCATGTGAAGTACGGCGGCCGGATTGATAACGGATATAATTTTGTGATCAAGGAGATTCCGCTTATCAGCGCTGTGTGGATCGGTTCAGCGCTGATGTGTATCGGTGTGCTGCTTACTTTTGCTGACCAGGAGTTGTTCGGGGTAAAGGAGAAGATCAAATTTAAGGCGATACCAGGGACTGCGCCTGAGGCACCTGCGAAGAAGGTGAGGCGTGAGAGGAAGAAAACGGTGCCTAAAGAACCAAGTGCTGCTGATAGGTATGAGAAGATGTTGAGGGAAGAGCTTGAGGCTGCTAAGAAATAGCTACTGGTAGCAGCAATACTGTTTACATTGGAGGATATTGAAAGACTTTTAGGGGAGAATGCAATAATTAATTATTTTCATCCTTTTCCTTGACAGGCTAGACCTATTACCAATAACTTTAGTTCAAAAAAATGTAACTATTCAGCCATACAAATTATGGCTACTGATAACGAAAGTACATTTTGTAGCTTTTAATGAAACATTCATAGCTAATGTCTTCCGATATCGATTCCATAGATTTAAAGAAATTATTGAAGTAAAAAGTAACGGCTTATGATAGTGTTTTATAGGCTGAATAGTTACAAAAAAATTATCTTTGTTTGGAAGTTTCCAAAAAATTTCTTCGTCTAGATATCCATTCCTCAATCCAATCTATTGCCATTTTAGTTGCATAGAATTTTTTTTCATCAATTGTTCTAGAATGCATAATTGGATTCCTACCGTAATTATACCAATTTTTCAATTGGACTTTTGCGTCACCTAAGTCTTCATCGCTTTCTGAAAAAAGTTTTCTATATTTTGTAAAAATATCACGATAATCTCCGAAAT
>Ga0255419_10095_pt1 | contig 18578 bp, 20 predicted proteins | sample ANMaggSeSYBR02J3_FD_182658 | JGI IMG/M metagenome (GOLD analysis project Ga0255419, IMG submission 182658) | Sediment cell enrichment communities from methane seep in Santa Monica Basin, California, United Staets - ANME aggregate JGI... | ecosystem: Environmental > Aquatic > Marine > Cold seeps >...
CTGTCCCAATCAACAGAGCCCATCCAGTAAATTTGGTTTGTTATCTTTCTTGGCTTCATGGTTGCCTCCCATTAGAATATCTTTGATGTTTTAAAAGTAACTTTCTCATGCATTATTAAACGTCAATTCACCCAAAACGTCTCCATTTGCCTGATACAAAACTCAATTTAGGTTTATCTATCAAAAGAAAACTCCAATCTGCCGGAAAAACCGCACAAAGAGATTCCTCATGACAGATTCAGTATGGATATCACAACATTATTAAATTGCTAAATATTACAGATAAATAGCAGATATACGTAACAAATGCCTGCGCATTACGGTGGAAATTGATGTGGTTCCCGTTCGCAGCAATATATGATGAAGTGCACTCGGCGCATCTATTCTTGTCTTGATTAGCGTGGGATGCAAGCCAAACATCATAGTTCAAGCACCCTACCAACTTATAAACTAATGTACGTCCCGCAAGCCTAACCGTCCCGCAAGCCTAACATGCGAAAGTTCAAAGAGATCTGTATAGATTGTCGGGACAGGGCAAATGAGTTGAATTGCAGCTTTGTTGACGTCAACCTCGCATTGGAATTTCTTTCTGACCTGCCTCCCCATTGAGTTACCACAGCCGTTTCATTCTCATAGGAAATCCCTGCGCTACATTCACAACATCCAGAATAGATGCACATAGTACAATCCACCCTTTGAATTATTACGCCCTCCAGCAGAAAACAACCCGATAAAAAAGGTTCAAAACTAGCAAATGCATGAAACAAGGCACAAGCGTTACAGTATTTTGTCAGTGATAAAAAAATGCCTTATATACAAATCTATCTGATTTGTAAGAGTATTTATATGCTTTTATGATGAGATGGGTCAATAATAGCGTACACCATTTGGATCTTATTAATCGGCATCAGTGGGTTCAGTGTTTATCGGCAATGCAATAATGGCGGCTGCATGTAGAAGGTCAGGCCCAAGGGCTTTCTCGCATATGGCCAGAGATCGCTTGAATAAAGGCACAGCATCTCCATATTTGCCTTGGGCTCTGTAAAGTTCCGCCAGATTGTTCAGAGAGAGAGCTACATCAAGATGGTCAGGCCCAAGGACTTTCTCTCTTATGGCCAGGGATCGCTTGTATAAGGGCTCGGCCTCTCCATATTTGCCCTGGGTTCTGTAAAGTTCCGCCAGATTGCTCAGGGAGGTGGCTACATGTGGATGGTCAGGCCCAAGGGCTTTCTCTCTTATGGCCAGGGATCGCTTGTATAAGGGCTCGGCCTTTCCATATTTGCCCTGGGCTCTGTAAAATGATGCCAGACTGTTTAAAGTTGTGGTGGTGCTAGGATGATCTTGGCCTAATACCTTTTCGCTTATCATCAGTGCTCGTCTGTAAAGTGCCTCTGCCTCATCAAGACGCCCCTGGTCTCTGTAAACTGATGCCAGACTGTTTAAAGTTGTGGTGATGCTGGGATGATCTTGGCCTATTTCGCTTATCATCAGTGCTCGTCTGTAAAAATCTTGGGATTCTTCATAACGGGCTTGTAGTTGATAGATTGAAGCAAGTTTGTTAAGTGTTTCTATAACATTGGAAGAATTCATTCCATGTTGCTTTTGTTTTATATCAAGAATTTTTTTATAATAGGTTTCTGCTAACTGTAAATTTCCTTGAGTAAAAGCTTGGTATGCTATCTTTTCCATCTTAATGTCTTCAATTATTTGTTTCTCAGGTAATAGAAATAGGGTTAATATTAGCCCAAATAAGATCGGTAATCCTACCAATAGAATCGTTCGAGATCGGCGTCGTCGATCTAGTTTTATTATCGATTCTTCTAACATACCTAGGTCACGTATATTTTTGTTATTATTAATATTCTTCATAGCTTTATTCTGTTACACCCTTTTCATATAATTTCCATACAATTTCCTTAAGTCGAGCTAAATCCTTTTCCGTAGCATCAGGTGAGTTGTTTAACTCAACCCAGGTATCTTTCACAGCTGTAAGGCCATGTACTCGATCCTTACGAAAAAGATATTCCTTTAGAGGAAACCCACTTAGGGAAGAAATGAAGCCACCACCGATTTTTAACATTAGTCCGTACGTTTGGGACTCCAATACGGTTATTGGCAGGAAGCTGATAATAATAAGAATAATTCCAGATGATACGACGAATATTGAGAAACCAAGATAAATTCTAATAGCTTGTTTATCTCTTTCAATGAAACGGTCAAATTTTGGATTTTTTAATCCCACAACAGCACCAAAAAATTAATCAGGCAATGCAAAAATATTCCGATAGAATAGTTTACTCTGTTAAACATTAATTCATTTAGGGTAAGTAATTATATAGTTTCTGACTATTCCCAAAAAATTCATGATTGTTGACCAGAAATTAGCAAAAAAACAGTTTTTCTATCTGGATATTTCAACAATTTGGATATTAAACAGAAAACCGGATAACACTTTAATCCATTGAAGGCTATCTCGCCGGAAACTTTGAGTGTAGATATCTTGCCAGCAGAGCAACTCATGAATCAGACGATTTTCTTGTAAATTGTATTTGCATATCACAATATTTAAAGCGTTTCAATTTTGTTACGTAAATAGCAGCTATACGTAATGCGGAGCCGAGGGGCCGGGCAACGATGGCTATCAATCTATGCGAAAGCTAAAAACTTTCGTTCAAATAAGCCTTTTCTAAAGTGTGCCGAGCCTTGCTGCCGTCCACCATCATGTTGTTATACTTTGATTGCGGATTCATCTCTCAGCGCTTACTTTTGGATTTTAATTTTATGGTAACAAACCAAGTAGCGTTTGCATTAGACTCTGTAATTAAAACCATTATTCCTTCAGATTTAGGATCATAATTATCTATTAACACACTAAGCTTTTTCCAGCTTAATAAGCGTATCGTCTCTTTTTTTTAAACTCACTTCCATACAACAAACCTTTGATTATTAAAAAGTATAATGGAAATCAGTCGTGGGCCAAAATCTTGTCGCGTCAGCGCCCAGCGCTTCTTCCCGTCGCCTGAAAATGGGCCTATACTAAAACTATTGAGCTTATATCACCCGAACGAAGGTTTGAAAATGCATGATATTGTTTCAGCTATTATTTTTTAGGAATTTTTCAGAAAGTGAGCGAACCCTTTCAGGTTCCGCTCATACCTGGCAATAGCGCCTGGCGAATCGGAAAATTTCCTTTCAAACTCTATTGTCCAGGGCGGATCAGAAAAAAGCTCAAGTACTTCCGCCGCCTTTTTCCCTTTGGGATAATCGTACATAATAACCAACATGCCGGCAGCTTGCAGGTCACTGTAGACCCCCGAAAGCGTACGAGGCGACTTTCCCTCAGACCTTAGATGCACTAAATAGCGGGCCATGGCATCTACAATAATATTGGCAGTATTCTTGCTAATATCATAACTCTGCCGCCATTCATCTACCCAATCACCTAACCCCGCGCGAATTATGGGCGATTCTAAACTTTCCTCCCGGATACTGACAATATAATTCCGCAGATCATCAAAAGCTTCATCAAAAGAACTGCCAACCAATATCAGGACTTCATCGGCAGCACTATCCAGGCTTCGAAACTCACGACACCCAGTGCCGTTACGCCCAAATCCACCCCTGGTTTTGATCCTCGGAGAAGGGGTAAAAAGTGGCTCCGAATGGCCTGAGCGAGTCTGCATGTCAAGGGGATGTGCCCATAAGAGCAGTAGCACTCCGGAACGTCTAACCAATGTTCGTATCCCCTTGTTTTGTTGAAGCAGCCAAGGGAGTGCTATGATATCGGCAGATCGCTTAGCAATCACTTCCGTCAAGATCTCCTTTTGGGATAGGAGTGACTGTTCATTAATTACGGGTGTAGAGAGATCGAAGAACCGTAACTTAAGTTTCTGGCATGCCTTTTTTCCCAGGCCGCTTTTACCCGCCCCGGGAGGACCGGCAAGGAAAATCATCGGAATTGACCCTTCAAAATCAGGTTTCATTGATTGCTCCTATTCATCGTATCCATTCAATCTTTTAATTATCGGTAAACGTTCACCTGTGAGTGCCTACCCCTGATATCAGAGATGTTTTAAATATCACAACCCAATAAAATAATCCAGTATATCGATTATAATGCAGTTGCTTGCAATATAGAAAAATCCTAAATTCCCCGAAATAAATTGACGCCCCCACTAAAATCCTATATCATACTAATATAATAAAATATTTCAGGAGAACCCCATGAACAAACTTGAACTAATCCAGGCACTGAAAAACAATAATAACCTCACAACAAACGAAGCTAAATCGGTAGTAAATATATTCTTTAATGAAATATCAGAAGCTCTTGCAAAAGATGAGCGGGTAGAAATACGTGGCTTATGCAGTTTATACGTAAAGAAATATAAGTCATACACCGGAAAAAATCCAAAAACCGGTAAACCCACAGAAGTGAAATCAAAGAAATTGCCATTTTTTAAACCTGGGAAGGAATTGAAGGAGCGGGTGGATAATAAATAACAATGGACCCTGATACTATACCATATAGATATTTTTCGGAGACTATCGGAATCCCGATTGAAATTATTTTAAACGATTTTAATGAATTCCATGGGAATGAACATCAAAAGATCTTGATGATGTATTATGCTGGGATGGAGATATGTTGCGAACAGGAAATGGAACGTAAATTTTTCTCAAAAAAATTACGGTGAGGTTTTAAACCTTAAAGTCAAAACGATTATCAGAAATTTGAAAACTCAAAAGTAACTTGTTAACAACCAGAGGTGGCGGGCATTTAAATTTAATTGCCCGCTGCCTCTGGTTAATCTCATATTTGAGTTTTCAAATTTCTGATTATACGATAAATAAACATTACTGGATTAAAATTGAAAACAACAAGTATTAACTGGTCAAATACCATTTTAGCTATATTAAGCGGCTTGCTTTTAACCGGTTCTTTCCCGAAAATCGGCATTGACTGGCTTGCGTGGTTTGCCCTTGTACCACTTCTGATTTGCTTAAAAAACAGCTCATTAACAAATAGTTTTCGCCTTGGTTTTATTGCAGGTCTTGCACATTACACTACCCTTGCATACTGGCTTGTCTATACTATGCAGACTTATGGCAATCTTCCTCTTTATCTATGCGTATCCGTTCTTTTCCTGTTATCATCTTATTTAGCTCTCTATATGGCTGTCTTTTCAATTGTTGTTAAAAGATTGTGTCCAAAGCCTGGGACATGTCTTTTTATAATCCCCTGTTTATGGGTTTCTCTGGAATATATTCGCAATTATCTTTTCTCAGGATTTCCCTGGGGACTGATTGGATACTCCCAATTTAACAGGTTGCATCTTATACAGATATCGGATATATATGGAGTATATGGAGTATCATTTCTGATTGCTCTATCTAATGCGACAATTTTCCTGGTGTTTCTTTATATTACGGGAAGCAAATGGAAAGAAGTGCGGATTAAAAAACGTCTTGCCGGAGGATCGATATTTGTTTTTATCTTGATCGCAGGTCTTGTTTTCATTTATGGAAAATGGCGAATTGAATCAATTGACGATCTAATCTCTGCTTCAAAGTCTTTAAAAGTCACAATTGTTCAGGGAAATATCAAACAGTCAATAAAGTGGGACCCAGCATTTCAAACAGCAACCACAGAAAAATACGTCAATTTATCTCTTTTAGCCAAAGAGGAAAAACCTGATCTTGTGGTCTGGCCGGAGACAGCGACTCCCTTTTACTTTTTGTACGACAGACTGCTGTCAAAAAAGGTTCAAAAGGGAATTCATGATACAAACACGGATTTTCTTATAGGCAGTCCTTCCTTTGTCCGCAGGGGAAATATTATAGAATATTACAACAGTGCCTACCTGATAAGCCCGGATGGAAGGGTATGCGAAAAATATGACAAGGCGCACCTTGTTCCATTTGGAGAATATGTCCCTTTTAAAAAATGGCTGCCGTTTATTGGTAAAATGGTTGAAGCTGTTGGAGATTTCAGCGCGGGGCAGGAAGGAAAAACTATCAAGTGGAATAATTGCAATCTGGGGTTACTGATTTGTTACGAAATCATTTTTCCTGAGCTTTCCAGGGCCATGACAAAAAATGAAGCAGTATTACTTGTCAACATCACTAATGATGCATGGTATGGCAGATCAAGCGCTCCTTATCAGCACTTTTCCATGGCAGTATTCAGAGCAATAGAAAACAGACGATCCCTGGTAAGGTCGGCAAATACAGGCATAAGTGGATTTATTGACCCTGTTGGAAGAGTTATGGATTCGACATCGCTCTTTCAGGAAAAAGTCATAACTCAATCCATTCCAATAATACATGAGACATCCGCCTATACCAGATTTGGTGATCTTTTCGCCATTGCATGCGTGGTAGTTACGCTTATATTTTCAATATTGTATAAAGGTAAAAAATAATAATTAAGGTAATAGTTCACCACGGAACGACACAGAGTTTCACTGAAAATTATAAACAATGAGTAATTTACAATTATCTTAAAACAACTCGATTGAGAGTGGGGTTATTGTTCAATTTTGGTGCAGAGACGTTCGCAATGTTGAGAAGAATATTTTGATAATTCAGTGTAATTCCGTGAAAATCCGTGGTGGACTATTAATAATTAAGGAGGAAAAAAATGTCTATAGAACTCAAGCACAATATAAAGGAACTTTATCTTAAATTAGAACATCTGAAGGACTATCTTTGACGTCGAAGAAAAAACAAAAAGACTAAAAGAAATCGAGAACCTGATTGCAAAAGAAAGCTTCTGGGATAAACAGGAAGAAACTACATCAATTCTAAAAGAACGGGCATTGCTTACAAGCAAGGTCGAAAGTTTTAACAAACTTTTTAATGATCTTGAAGAATGTGAAATGCTGCTGGATATGGCCCTCGATGAATCAGATACAGATACCATCGAAGAAGTCTCCCTCCAAATCAAAGCAATAGACAAAGAAATCAGTAAACTTTCACTCGAGCTGATGCTTGATGAAGCAGATGATAAAAACAACGCTATTGTTTCAATCAATGCAGGCGCCGGCGGAACAGATGCTCAGGACTGGGCTGAAATGCTTTTCAGAATGTATATGAGATGGACTGAACGAAAAGGCTTTCAAGTCAAAATAATTGACTTTCAGCCTGGTGATGAAGCAGGGATTAAAGGTGTTACTTTTACCGCAAGTGGAGAATATGCATATGGATACCTTAAGGCAGAAAAAGGAGTTCACCGCCTGGTTAGAATTTCTCCATTTAACGCCAGCCGCAAAAGGCAGACATCCTTTGCGTCTGTATTTGTTTATCCGGAACTTGATAAAACAATCGTTATAGACATTGAGGATAAAGACCTGCGCATTGATGTATTCAGAGCAAGCGGAGCCGGAGGCCAGCATGTTAATAAAACAAGCAGCGCTATCCGTATTACACATATGCCTACCGGGATAGTTGTGCAGTGCCAGCAGGAAAAATCACAGCACAGAAACAAAGAAATGGCCATGAAGGTGCTTAAAGCAAGGCTATATCAAAATGAAAAGCAGAAGCAGGATGAAAAAAAACAAAAACTGCATGAAAGCAAGGATGATATAGCATGGGGCAGTCAAATAAGGTCATATGTCCTCCATCCTTACCAGATGGTCAAGGATCACCGGATAAACCTTGAACTCGGCGACGTCAACAGCGTTCTTGATGGAGCAATAGATCCTTTCATAGAGGGTGTACTTCTTTCACGATAGTTTTATGAATCCTATTGATATTATTGATAAGTACTACAAAAGCAATTCAAGGGCATATGAAATCATACTTCAGCACGGCAAACAAGTCACAAGAAAAGCCCTTGATGCCGCCAAAAAGGTACCCCAATTAAACCCGGACCTTGATTTTATAAAAGAAGCTGCGATGTTGCATGATATCGGCATGTTATTGACGAATGCCACTGAACTGGGTTGTAAAGGCAAAAATCCGTATATTTGTCATGGATATTTGGGCCGTGAAATACTAGAAAAAATCGGGTTCCCAAGGCATGCTCTTGTCTGCGAACGTCATGTTGGCGTAGGTATAACAATAGAAGACATAAAAAACTACGATCTTCCTTTACCCAAACGCGACATGCTTCCTGTTTCAATAGAAGAGCAGATAATATGCTTTGCAGACAAGTTCTTTTCTAAGAATAGGAATTCATTAGAAAAAGAAAAATCTGTTGAAGATATAAAGCAATACCTTAAACCCTATGGGCTTGAAAAAGTTAGAAGGTTTCAATCCTGGGTTGATCTGTTTGAACGGACATAAGAAAAGACAGTGCCTGAAGTTAATGGAAAGAAAAAAATGAAACAAAATTCAGATATACTCATTTACCGGACAAAAGATAACGAAATCAGGATAGAAACCCGTTTAAAAGATGAAACGGTTTGGCTTACCCAAGATCAAATGGCAATGCTTTTTGGGAACGCGAAATCTACCATAAATGAGCATATTAAAAATATTTATGCAGAAGAAGAGCTGGAAAAGAACCAAACTTTGAAGAAATTCGGAATTTCCGAATTTCAGCAGAAAGCGCCAAATTACTATAACCTTGATGTAATAATTTCAGTTGGTTACAGAGTAAAATCCAAGCAGGGAACAAAGTTCAGGCAATGGGCAACAAAAATGGCAGACTGATGAAAATGAATAAATCACATAACGAATAAGGATAGATTGTGAGAGCAAAGCGAATCACGATCTTATTCGGTTGATAAACAAGCCCGGCGTATCTGTATATTAAGGAATAAGGGGCAGGAAAAGTGTGTCGTCAAAAAGCATACTTTTTTCAAGGCACATGGCGTTTAAAAATACGAATATCATTACAAATGTGATGATATCCATATCCGTATAATTAGTTGATGTCCCCTCGTACATCCTGGGCGTTCGGCAACGCGAAAGTAAGCTTCACAAAATTCACCATGAAATTAAAATAGGGAAAAAGTAGACAATGAATCATGACCAATTGGTCGGTATAATCCAGCAAGGTAGAATAGAATGGTCTGCACATGCTCTAAAAAGGATGTTGGAGAAGGGGATCAGCAGAGCATCTGTGAAACATATCATTTGTACAGGAGAGATGATTGAAAATTATCCTGATGACAAACCTTTCCCAAGTGGATTATTCTACGGAATATGGCAAAATCAGCCATTGCATGCAGTTATTGCCTATGATCTTACCGAGCAAAAGATATTCTTAATCACAGCTTATTGGCCGGATGAAGAACACTTTGAAACAGACTTTAAAACCAGGAGGAGCTAATGAGTTCAACTAAAAATATTTGTCCACTTTGTGGAGGGTTTAAAAAACAGGGAACTACAACATTCACGGTAGACATGGAAGATACTCTGGTGGTGATCAGAAACGTACCAGCAACGCTATGTTCGTTATGTGGGAACGAGTGGCTTTCTGACGAAATAGCTACAAACATTGAAAGTATAGTGAACGAAGCTAAAAAGATACATCGTCAAGTGGAAGTGACCCAATATCGCAAAGTGGCATGAGATAGCCGAACAAAAAAAATGGAGCAGGCCCTGAATGACTTTCCTGGTTCACATATCAATAATGTTTTCAATGAAGGTGAGCTGGATAAAAAATCAGTTGTCGCAAAATTTGCGACATCTACCCTGACACATAGGGCCGGCAAGGCACGGATTCTTTTCGATCACATGGCTGCCCATAATTACGAAGGTGCAAGTATTTTCTGGGTAAGACATTTGGCAGCGTTTGATGGGGAAGAAGCGGCAATCAAACATTGGCAGCTCAAACGCAATGGGAAAAAACGAGGAATTGTGGAGGTTTTGATACATGATTCATAACGAAGAAGAGTATAAAACGACACAGGAGAGGATCGCCTACCTCCAAAAGCAGGTCTCACATCTTCGCAAGATGGAAACAAATCTGGAGAATTATCGTATGTCAGCAACCAGTTTTCTGGCAGAGATAGACCGCATGAACTTGGAACTCCGAGAGTACTTGTGGGCGTATCCAAACCAGCTTGCTGAAAGCCAAAAGACTGCGTAACAAGGCCGAACCATCTGCTTCACTTGACCGCAGAAGCCGTGCCGCTTTAGACTAATTGTTGTTTTACGACAGTTCATCACTTTTTTGATAGTTTTTCGGATAGCGTCTGCGGCAAGTGAGCAGTACGATGTCAATAATACCAATATTTATACGCTAAAAAACTTTTGATTCTGTATCGCAATAATGATACATGTATTAAGTATGAAAGAATTCATCGCCTACGAAGGAGAAGCTTTAACCGTTGAATGGTTTTTTGATAAAAAGGGGAAGAGTGAAGCACTTGATTTTTTTGAAACTCTTTCTAATGCCCAAAAACGAAAAACATTGATGCTTTTCAAAAGAATTGGCGATTTCGGTAAAATATCAGACATTACAAAATTCAGAAATGAAGGCGAGAAAATATTTGCTTTTAAGCCTCAGCCAGACCGGTTTCTATCATTCTTTTTTGTAGGGAAAAAGATTGTAGTAACAAATGGATTTCGTAAAAAGGGTCAAAAATTGCCTCAAAAAGAAAAAGATTTGGCTCTAAAAAGAATGAAAAATTACGACTCAAGGGTGAAAAATGGAGATTATTATGAAGAATAAAAAAAAGTCAACCTTTGATCGAGTTATGAGCGATTCAGAACAAAAGAAAAAATTTGAAAAAGAATATGTGCAATTTCTTTTTTCTGAATTGTTGCTTGAAGCTATGGCTGAAGAGCATATTAGCGTAAGAGCACTTTCCAAAAAATCCGGCGTCTCTACCTCTGCAATTCAAAATATGAGATCAATGAAGTCGACTAATATAACCATTAAAACGATGGCATCATTATTAAAGCCATTGGGTTATCAATTAGCAGCCACAAAAGGTAGAAGGACCGTAAAATTAACCGCTTAAAAAAAATCCGCTTTGGCTCCTTTGTTACCGACAAGCCGTGTCCACAAGACATTGATATCTTTCTTCTGATGAAGGATACTTTTGACGTTCAGAACGTTTCCAGCAAGGTACGGATTCTTTTCAAGGCACATGGCGTTTAAAAATACGAATATCATTACAAATGTGATGATATCCATATCCGTATAATTAGTCCGTCATAAGACTACTGTGGAAAAGAGAATATTATTGCCAAATAGTTCCTGATTATTGTATTATATAAAATATGAATGAGATATTCGAGAGAATTCTGAGACTGATTGAAGGTAAGGAGGTTATAATATCCGACCATGGTTATGATGAGCTTGCGGAAGACAACATTTTCGTCAGGGATATCATGGCAGGAGTTTCGGATGCATTAGTTATAGAAGATTATCCTGACTATCCAAAAGGTCCATGTGTATTGGTATTACTGAAAGATCGTTTTGACAACCCGATACACGTAGTTTGGGGAATCCCCAAGGGGGCTTTTTCACCGGCCGTTTTGGTTACTGCTTACAGGCCTGATGCCGATCTGTGGACAACAGATTTTCTGAGGAGGATATAATGAAAAAAATACGACGTACAAAGCTCGTGTACGAGGGACAATATGTTGCCGAGGTTGATGTCGAATTGATCGATATGAATAAAGGATGGTCCCCTTATTTATCTCTTGATGATGCATACAAGCTGGATGATATTCGCAATGCATTGCGGCTGGGTGACGTTAAGAGTGCGGCGCAACTTGCTCGCATTTTTACTCTCACCCCTATCGCAGTATAGTAATTTGCCGGAGAACAAGCGGATCAACTCTGACTGAAAAAGCCAGGCCATTTTTAGATTTCTACTCATTTCATCGTTTATAATTACCTCTTTACTTTTAACCATCTTTTTGCTTGCTTTTTCAGCAGGTTATCCGTGTCGTTATACAATCAAACACTTGGTAATAAATTACCAGGCTATTTTCAAATGTTCCCACGGGACAGAATAAGAATTTGCCTGACTTGTGGATATGTCCACAATCAAGCACAATTTATGAAATTGTTAACTATAGACTTTCAGATAATTAATTTCACAAGGCCAGAAGGAGGAAGGCGTATTAGTTATACGTTCCTAACGCAGTGAAATTAATTATCTGAAAGTCTATAACTGAATTTACAGGCTGTCCCGCCTTACGTTGGTAGTCATTATCAATCAGCACGCCGAAGGCGTACCACAACTTTAGGCATTTTAGGCACTTTTATGGTACCGAATTCATTAGGCATAAAATGGAAATTTCTATACTATAGACTTTTAGGAGGTACGGTTTGTCAAACAAAATTCAACTCACGATCAACGGAAAAAAAACCACAGTAAAATCCGGCGTCACTATTTTACAGGCAGCAGAAGAATCAGGGATAAAGATACCAACCCTTTGCTATCAAGAACACCTCAAGCCATTGGGACGATGCCGTTTATGCGTAGTTGAAATTGAAGGCCACGATCGTATGGTTACATCGTGTGTCGCAAAGGTCAAAGAAGGAATGGTTATAGATACCAATTCGGAACGGGTCCGCCAGGCCCGTCAAAATAAATTAGAATTGATTCTGTCAAAACACTATGGAGACTGCGTAGCCCCATGCCACCTCACATGCCCGGCAAACGTGGATATCCAGGGATATCTTGCGCTGCTTGCAAACGGTCAATATCTGGAAGCATTAAAACTCGTTAAAGAACGCTGCCCAATGCCTTTGGTAATCGGAAGGATATGTCCCCATCCCTGTGAAACCGAATGCCGGCGACAAAGAGTTGACGAACCTGTTTGTATTAACTTTGCAAAACGTTTTCTTGGTGATTATGAACGAAATAATTATAAAAAATTAATTACATGCCTCCCCGAACCTTCAGGTTACAGGGTTGCCGTGGTTGGAGGAGGACCGGCCGGGCTCTCCACTGCCTTTTATCTGAGGCAAATGGGCCATGAAGTGACTATATTTGAGGCCATGCCTGAGTTGGGCGGACAATTACGATATGGAATCCCTGATTACCGCCTTCCAAGACACATACTTGATCTTGAAATAGAATCAATTCTGCAGATAGGGATTGAAGCGAAAACCAATGTGGCCCTGGAAAAAGATTTCACCTTTGACAGCCTGTTTGCAGAAGGTTACAGCGCGATTTTTTTAGGCATCGGGTGTTGGGGTTACCGCAATCTGAGAATACCAGGAGAAGAACTTCATGGCGTAATTGAAGGCACAAAATTTCTTACAGATGTTTCACTAAGAAAAAATGTCGAGCTTGGTGACAAAGTCATTGTTATAGGCGGCGGCAATACCGCAATTGACGCGGCACGAACCGCTCTTCGACTGGGAGCAAAAAATGTCGCCATATACTATCGCAGATCCAGAGTAGAAATGCCGGCTCTCGCAGCAGAGGTTGATGCTGCAGAAGAGGAAGGAATAGAAATAAATATACTTGTTGCTCCTTCACGACTTGTTGGTGAAAACGGCAAGTTAAAACAGATGGAATATATAAGTATGAGGCTTTGCGAAAAAGATTCCAGCGGAAGGTGCAGGCCGGCGCCCATATCTGGTTCAGAAAAAACAGTTGATGCTGATACTGTAATAACTGCTATTGGCCAGGTACCTGAAATGTCTTGTTTGCAGAATGATGAAATTGGCCAAGAGTGCGAAACCACACGCTGGGGAACAATTGTTGCGCACACGGGAACTCTTCAGACAAATGTAGTAGGGGTCTTTACCGGAGGAGACGTCTTTACCGGCCCCAAGACAGTGGTGTCAGCTTTTAGTGCGGGCAGGCGAGCCGCTCACTCCATTGATCTGTTCCTGCGCAAAAAGCCTGTAAAATCCCCTAAAATGCCTTTTAACATAAGCAAAGGGCCCCTTGATAAAGTCGATTTACAAAACTTCGTCGGTGTTGCAAAGAAAGCAAGGGCAAAAATGCCGGAACTTCCTGCAGGTGCCCGGCGCAATAACTTTGAAGAAGTAGATTTGGGGTTTTCAGAAGAAACTGCCGTCAAAGAGGCAAAGAGATGTCTTTCATGCGGATGTGTTGATGCCTTTGAATGCGAATTGAGAAAATATGCCACAGAGTATGGGGTAGATATTTCAAACATTGAAATCTGGCAGGAGAAAAAGTTTGAAATAGACGAAACTCATCCTTACATCATAGTTGATCCGAACAAATGCATCAACTGCAGGCGATGCATGCGTAATTGCTCTGAATACCAGTGTTCAGATGCAATCAGGTTAGAACCACTTGAATATGATCAAAAAGGCAAGGCAACATTTTTCGGACCTGTAATCAACGACAATTGTGTTTCATGCGGTTTATGCGTGAGCAACTGTCCCACAGGCGCCCTTATTGAAAAAACAAAAAAACAACCAGGCCCTTTCCATCTTGAAACTACTTCAACCACTTGTTCTGTATGCGGCTGCGGATGTAATTTGATATTAAACTATATTGGCAATGATCTGGTTAAAATAACATCAGATCTGAAAAAAAAGCCGAATTACGGCCATCTCTGTATTGATGGAAAGTTCAGATATAAAGATGCAAATGGAAGAAAAAGGCTGGATAAGCCGTTAGTCAAGCAAAACGGGCAATTTATTCCTGTAGAATGGGATGAGGCGATTTCCCATGTTGTTCAGCGGCTCAAAACGCTTCAAAAAACATATGGCCCTGAATCTTTTGCAGGGATTGCAACACCGGCATGCACAAATGAAGAAGCATATCTGTTTCAGAAATTTTTAAGAGCTGTACTTAAAACTTCAAATATCGATTTTTTCAATAGCCAGTCTGAAATATATATTTCCCCTGAATTCATTTCGCTGTTTTCGACTACGTCTGAATATAGAACTATTGAAACCGCAAAACAGATTTTTATCACCTCTGACAATCCAGTTGCTCAATATCCAGTAATCGATGCGCTTGTCAGACGCGCTCAAAGAAAGAACAAAGCGACGGTCGCTTTTGTGGATAAAGCATTACCTGATATTTCAAACGAACTGCCGACCGTTTTTCTTTATTCAAAGGAAATCTTTAAGTGGGATGCAAATAAGCTTGAACAACTTCTTTCAATGTCCGGACAGGGATTTTTGCATCTTTTTCCGCTTGTTTTTAAATCCAATGGTCTTGGCTTGCTTAATATGGGCGTTTCACCAAACTTCTTCCCCGGAGAAAAGCGGGCAAATGATATTGAGGAACGCAAAAAATTAGAAAATGCCTGGAAAACAAATCTGCCTGAGCAGCCAGGATTATCAATAGGCAAAATACTGGAAAAAACTCTTACAGAAGATATTCGTGTAATTTATTTGATGGGAGACATTCCTGAAGATATTGAACATGATCAGACCATAAAAAACTCTCTTTCCAAGGCTGAACTCTTTATAGCTCAATCACCTTATCGTTCACGATTATTGTCCGCCGCAGAAGTAATCCTGCCCCCACTTCCAATTGAAGAGTCAGAGGGAACAATAACAAATATCGAAGGTAGAATAAGTCCGTTATCTATTCCGGTTTCTATGCGTGGACAAAATAAACAGGGAAGAGAAATAATTGCCCGGATCTCCGCCCTAATGGGTTATCCGATGACTTTAAACGGTTTGGATGCAATAAGTTTTGACAGGATAACAGGATAAACAAGATGTTCTTAAAAGAATTAGTAACTTCTCAATAAGTTTCTGTGCCAAACGTCATTCCCGTGAAAACGGGAATCCAGAAAATCCGAAAAAGTACTGGATTCCCGCCTTCGCGAGAATGACGATAAAAATTTAATCCAGAATATCCTGTTAATCCTGGTCAAAAAAATAATATTTAAAAGCGCTAAACTGCTGCAGAAATTAATTAACATATTTTGTCTTAAGATGCCGTATTACACTCTTTATTACCCTGGGGAATGAAAAAGAAATATCATTCAATTTTTCCGGGAAAAGATATTTTTCCGACCTTACATCAGAAACATCATCTCCTTCTATTTGAATATCCCTTAACCTGCATCCATTAATGCCGTATTTTCTGGCGGTTTTAAGCAACGGCACCCTGGCCGGATTTATATTGAATACATCACAAATAACCCTGTCAATGCTTAGACAGTTTATTCCGGCAAAGAGCAGGCCGGCACGTCTCACAGGCCCGCCGCGAGGGCCTTTCTTTTCCATAATATCTATAGCATCAACAATGGTAAAGCATGGACGCACCTGCTCGTAAATGGCAAGAAGCATCAATGAAAATTTTTCGTGACTGGCATGGGCTTTAAAATGTTTCCAAGCCTTAACCTTCCCGGAAACCAGACCGAAAAGATTTTTAACCGCTCCTGAAAAAAGCATCTGGCTGTGGGCCTTAAACTTTGGGATATTAATTATTTTATCAAAATCTCTGACTGTATCAGTTATTCGTATTTTATCATTAAACGATCTGTTTGCCCTGAAAGATACAACAGGAATATTGTCTTTTTTAAGCAAAAGCAGCAACCCGCAAGCTGCAGCAACCTGATGGACACTCCCGAATGCCGGGCTGTCTCCAACCGCAGACAAACCGCCGGCCGCTATAACGATATCCGCCACAGATTTCACAACAAAGGGATGTGTTGTAATGCCCGACCTTGCAGAATCTTTTACCAGCAAATTCGGTTTTAGCAGGATCTTTTCGCCCTTCTTTACAAGTGATTCAATCCCGCCAAAATATGACAATGCTCTTTCGATATTTTTGGTCAGATATAGTTTGTCATAGTTAGGACATTTTATTATTATTACTCTGTTCATTTTATCACTATGTATAAGATCCATCGTAATTATTCAGGAGTACTGCTAACTCAAAGAAATTTTATTCACCAGTCGCAAAGAACGCAGAGAAACTTTTAATTTTCTGTTTACCGCTGAGAGGGCGGCAAACAGAAAGCTTCAGCCTTCGGACTTCAGCCTATGCACCTGAGTAGTTACTATAATGTCTGACAAGATCTATGAAAGCAACCTCAAAATCTTGATATCTCTAATCTTTAATGCTACACAACATTGATTATAAAATAATATGGAGGTAACTACTCAGGTGGGTAGGCTGAAGGCTGAAGACTGAAGACTGTTAGGAAAAAAGGCATTAAAAGCTATGTTTGATGCAAGAATCAGATATTTCCGCCAAAGTACGGCAATCGTGCTCTTCTGACCCCTTCAGCCTTCAGCCTAAACAGCTTCAGCCTGACTACGTGAGTAGTTACATATGGAGTTAAAAAATGAAATTATTTGACAGCCACTGCCATCTTGATGACCGTGTATATGACAAAGATATTGATGATGTAATAAAACGCGCAAATGAAGCTGGTGTTTCTGCAATTATGATAGTTGGAACAAACAAGGATTCTTCCAATAGAGCTGTGGAGCTGGCAGAATCCCATAGTGGTTTGTATGCCTCTGTAGGTATTCATCCACACGATGCAAAAAACTGTTCAGAACAAGTTCTTTCATATCTGATTAAACTTGCCAAAAGCAAAAAAGTCCGGGCATGGGGAGAAATCGGCCTTGACTTTAACCGCATGTATTCTCCAAGAAAAGATCAGGAAAAATGGTTTGTCAGGCAGCTTGAAAGCGCCGACGAATTAGACCTTCCAGTTATTTTTCATGAAAGGGACAGCAATGGCAGACTTCTTGAAATCCTCAAAGAAAAACATGGTAAGGAAAGAAAAGGGGTCATTCACTGTTTCAGCGGGAACAAATCAGAATTATATCAATACATAGAGCTTGGTTTTTATATCGGCATAACCGGAATATTAACAATAAAAGGTCGAGGCGCTGAACTCAGAAAGCTTGCTCCCCTTATTCCAGCAGATCGCATACTTATCGAGACAGATGCGCCATACCTTACACCAGCGCCTGAAAAAAATCATACTAAACGCAATGAACCGGCATTTGTTAAATCAGTCCTTCTTAAACTGGCAGAAACAAGAAAAGAAGATCCGGAATATCTTTCCGATATCATATGGAAAAACACCTGCAAATTATATAACCTAAAACCCTAAAACCTGCACATAGGCTTGCTCGGTGCTGTAACTACGGTGTCTGACCTGTGTAGCAAGCCGAACCTGATCCAGCAGTTTCGGCTTGACCGTCCTAACCTTTATCATGTATATCTTCTACAAATTATTAGGTGCCAATATTTAAACTTTGGAGGGGTTATGAATGATAAAAATCCAGATAAGGCCTTTATGATTCAGTCCTACTTTGATGATTTGGAAAAGCGAATAGCCTTCCTCGAAAAGCTATATAATGGAGATCATACGGATGAAGCATTAATGCTGTGCTGCTGTTATATTGAAGCGCTTGGATCTCGGCAATATCATGATTCAGATAGGAAGGCCAAAAATTATTATCGGATACTTGAAAGATACAGCAGTAATGAAATCTTTGCTCTTATTCACCCAAAACAACTGAGAAATGTTTTAATGAGCAAGAAGCTTTTTAAAGAAAATATCACCCAAATTGAACCAATAATTAATCGTTTTGGAAAGAAATTGATTCTGCAAAAGGTTGTCTCCGACAGCCTATTACCTGTAATAAACGAAAAGCAGGTGAAATGGTTAAATGATAATTTATTTAAAGGAACTATGGCAGCAATATCTCATGAAAGAGTTAGAAGCGATTTGGTTCATGACAT
>Ga0255419_10097_pt1 | contig 18561 bp, 22 predicted proteins | sample ANMaggSeSYBR02J3_FD_182658 | JGI IMG/M metagenome (GOLD analysis project Ga0255419, IMG submission 182658) | Sediment cell enrichment communities from methane seep in Santa Monica Basin, California, United Staets - ANME aggregate JGI... | ecosystem: Environmental > Aquatic > Marine > Cold seeps >...
ATCCCGATCAAAGTCGGGTAAGAAGCACCGGGGGATACATTCCAACAGAAGTGTGGCCGACCCGGCCTTGGTCGAGTGGCAAGTTGTTAGCCACTCGACCACTCAACGACTTTAGGAACCAAGTTCATCACATTAGAAGGGGGAATAACCAATGACGGAGAAACTGCAAGTTTACAAATGTGAAGTATGCGGAAACATCGTGGAGATGGTTCATGAAGGCAAAGGGGAACTTATCTGTTGCGGCGAGCCGATGAAGCTTATTGTTGAAAATACGGTGGATGCGGCGAGGGAGAAACATGTGCCTGTGGTGGAAAAGACCGGTACGGGTTTCAATGTGAAGGTCGGAAGCATTGCCCATCCTATGGAGGAAAAGCACTATATCGAATGGATCGAGGTGATCGCTGATGGAAAGGCATACCGCCAGTTTCTGAAGCCTGGTGAAGCGCCCGAAGCTGTGTTTAATATTGAAGCAGGTGAAGTCACGGCCCGCGAGTATTGCAGTCTGCACGGTTTGTGGAAAGCGTAATTGCTAAGCTTGATCCTGAAAGACCTTAAAACGGCAAGGGCTCTTGTCTGCCAATACAAGCAGTTTTGTGTGGGGCAGGAGGGGCATACTATAACGCTTCAAAAAAAGTACTGTGTGGAGGGTTTTATTTATGACTACACCGCAACACTGCCCTGGTTTTGAACAGTTGCAGCACTTGCAGTCTTTTGTCTGCAAATGTTCTCACTGCGGGAAAGAGATAGAAATTTTTTCAGATGAATTTGACAAAAAACATGTATGCAAGGGATGCGGAAAAGAGATCGATTTTACGCGCTGCGCCCTGGAAAGTGAGGCATAGAATCATGAGGAGATGGAGAGCAGTTCTATTGGGTCTGTTTTTTGCTCTTGTCCCTTTTATTGCGCAAGGGGCGGAGATGGGAAAATTCCAGTATGAAGATTTCAAGAAGCCCGAGCGGTGCAGAACCTGTCATAGGGAGATTTATCAGGAATGGCGGCAGAGCCTTATGTCTCAGTCATTTACTCATCACTGGGATGATGTGGAATATTTCAAGCTCGCCCTACCCCATGCCCTGAAGCTGGATAAAGTGGCGGAGGTAAAAGGAGGGTGCATTGCCTGCCACGCCCCTCTTGCCTTTTTGACCGGAGACATACCACCAAAGACGCCGGCAGCAGGTACACGGGCAAATGAGGGGGTAAGCTGTGAAATTTGCCACAGCATTACCGGATCAACGGAAAAAGAGCCCTTTAATTTCAGCTACACCATAAAGCCCGGCAAGGTGAAATTCGGACCAAGAAAGAACGGACGATCTTCGTTTCACGGTGTTGAGTATTCAGAATTTATCAAAGGTTCTGAACTTTGCGCCACGTGTCACGACGAGCAAAGCCCTTATGGCGCCTGGGTAAAGGAGACCTATCGGGAATGGAAGAGCGGCCCTTATGCGAGGGAGGGAGCAAGGTGTCAGGACTGCCACATGTATCACGCGCCGGGCAAAGTGGCGAGAAGTGGAAAATTGAGGTCTGATATAGCGCATCATGCTTTTCATGGCGCTCATTTTCCTGGCAAAATGGGCGGAGCAGTAGATATCGCCTTATACGCTGACGTGAATCAAGCAAGCCCCGGGTCAAGCGTAAATGTGAGAGCAGAGCTTTTCAACGGCAAGGTGGGGCACTATATACCCTCCGGCTCTTGTGAAGAGAGGATGCTCTGGCTTGAGATGGCGGCGATTGACGCTGAAGGAAAGACCTATTATTTGACTTTGAATAAAAAGGGTTTCAAGGGAGAGGAGTACACCATTTCCGACGGAAAGGCATTTGCCTACCAGGCCATGGGTGAAATTATGGGCGTAAAAGAATTTGGGGGCGTAAAGAGAGATGGTAATATTCCGGATGGGGTAAGGATTTTCAGGAGACCCTTTTTTGACCCCGAAGGCAGGATGACCATATGTCAATGGTATACGGCTGAAAACAGTCTGGTGGATTATAGAATTGGCCCGAGGGAGACAAAGATTGAGAGCTTTTCCTGGGTTATACCCCAGGATGTGTCACCGGGTCCAGTAAAGATTACTGCTACACTTTACTACAGCCTTGTCCCGAGTTCAGTGGGTGAGTTCCTGGAGCTTATGCCGTCTGAATATGCTCCGGTAAAAGTGAATACCGTTACTCTTGACATTGAAGTAATAAAGTGAAGTAGCCGTTCGCAGGGGGCAGGGATTGGCGGTCGGAGTTGGGAGAAGACGGTGTCGATAAATTGGGTCTTCGCTGGGGGAAACCTTGACAAGATCAGAGTATGCCGTAACTAACACCATGGCTTTTTGCTGAGATTTTGTTGCCGCTTGTGACGAGGAGGTGAAAATCATGACAGAAGAAAAAGAGACCACATCCAAAGACGAGCCTCTCCCGTTCTGTACCACAGCGCCCAGTGCAGAGCATGATAGGGGAGCCAATGAAGACAAATCCTGTGACGACTCTCGTGGAGCTGAATAGCATCGAAGTGTTTTGCAGTCATTCATCTGCAAATGTCCCAATTGTGGGAAGAAAAGAAAGATCTTTTCAGACGAGTTTGACAAAAACATATCTGCAAGGGGTGTGGAAAAGAGATTGATTTTACACAGTGTACTCTCGATGGTGAGGCGTGAACTTACAGGCTTCGCCTGATTGACTCCGCCTAAGGATGCTCTATTAGCTGATATTAGCATAAACACGAAATGAGGTGATACGCATGAAATGAAGACCGTCGTTCCGAGCTCCCCAGCAGGGGCGTCACATGCTTTGACTGCCTACCTGAACGGGCATACAAATGGCGCTACGCACCTGGTCGGCGATATCCGTCCTCAAGAATTCAGGCATCGTTTAGACATTCCAACACTCCGCGGGGTAAACATCCAGCGTTTGTTCGGTTCGCAACGCGCGTTGAAATTTATTGAAGACTTCACCGAATTTGAGCAGCGGGCCGCCTATTTCGACGGCGACCCGGTGATCGCCACCAAGAAAGGCGTTAATGTTCTCGAGCGGGGCAGCCAGGCTCACTTTATGGCCGAGTTTCAGGCATTGCTGGACTTCCCGCCGGCGCCCAAGCTGAATATTTACGGCAAACTCGATCCGAAAAAGGCTACCGAGTCTGAGCTGAGGGGAGAGGAAATCTTCTCTGGTAAAGCTCAATGCGCTGTATGCCATCCCGCTCCTTATTATACGGATAATCTAATGCACAACCTGAAAAGTTCGGCCCAACCGATCCTATTTGAGAAAATCAATGAAACCGATAAAAAAATGGAGACCAGGTAAAGTAAAAAAAGTGACATTACCTGAATTAGCTAACTAACTATATTTTTAATAAAAAATGGCAATTCCTTAAGTGAATGCCATTGATGTGCCAGTACCCCCGGCAGACGATAAGTGTCATCTCGCCGAACGCATACTTCCCCTGCAACATCGGATAGGTGAGGCTGACCAGGTAGATGAAAAAAGCAAACACAATATGGCTAAAAAACGAAGAAAGATCGATAAACAACAAAATTTGTAGAAACCAAAAAACGGCCAGGCTTTTTCAGTCAGAGTTCTCCTTTTGTTAGCCGCTATTGTAAGTATGGTTATCTATGCTCGTTCATATGCTTTTAAGAAATCACCTCGGCTTATATTTGTTTGTGTGCAAATAGTTCGCAATGTGGAGCTTTTCAGCTTGGGATGATTTGGCATAGTTAATGGGGTTTTTGTTCCATCTGAGTTTTCTTTGACCATCGCAATATGTTCACGTTCTTTCACAAGTTCAAAGCCAAGTCGTTTTAAAGCCTTAATCACTCTCGATTTCGGAGCATCGATAGGGAATTTAGGCATTGACTGATACTCCAGTCTCAGCTACAAATGCTTCTAAAATTGGTTCATCCACTTCAAAAGTTTCATCTCCAAATGTTTCGATATGAAACTGGATTGCAAATTTTACACTTATTAAGGCTTCTTCGTATGTATCACCTTCACTTACTACCACGCCTTTCAAGCCAAGTGGATATGCAACATAACCATCAGAATGTTTTTCTACAATAATTTTAAATTGTTTGTTCATATTAAATCTCCATTAATTCTATTTCCGGCTAACGTCAAAATGAGCTGACACGGATTACACTTGGCAATTTTAAGCCGGACCGTATAAAATCTGAATCCTTTGTAGTGATAACCTCATCTAATTCCTGTATCTTTTGATGAAGTTGGGAGGATATCATACAAATGAGCCAATCATCATATCGGCCAGGCATTTTACGCAATACAAGCGCAGGACGAAGCTTTCCTGCTTGCTGATCAGTTTGGGAAAATTTAAAAAGAGTAATTAGTCCTTCAGAAATCATGAGAAAGATTCCTTGAGATCATTCAGCGAGTAATGTGATTGCTCATTTTCCATGCCACGCATTGCTGATGAAATCGATAAGGTTGACCAGTCAATATTTTCTTGCCTTTCTGTTTTTAATTTTAAATATTCGATAAAATCCAAAACTTCTATTTGTTTTAATTCCGGCAATTCTTTTACATTGTTAATAATCTTATTTGCCAAACTCATAGCATACCCTCCTTGTCAAAATATGGGATAGAACTAATCTATTTCTAACGTACGCTGCGATCAGGGGCAGCCAGGGCTTCCGCTGATTTTGTAAAAGCGGTAAATTCACAATTTATCGACACTTTTACAAATCGGCACAGCCCTTGCTGTCGCCTTCACTGGCTTGTTCTGTGCCCTACAGCAAGTGTTTAAGTTCGTCGTCTAAGGTGTCTACGACCAGGGGAACAACCTGAATCTCGAACCATTCGAGGAGGTCGTCGACCTTAGTCCTATTTTTGGGCCAATGTTGATCGTCAATTTCACGGAGCATCAGCTCCCATTCGAATATCGTATGAGCTAAGCCATCTGGAATGAGTGAGGACGGCGGCTCTTTCGTTTCTATTTTTGGTAAAAGGTAGGAGTGGGTGTATTCTCGTACCTCAGCAAATGTCTCCCTTGCTGAATCCGGTAATGATACGTAAAAATCATAAAATGCCTGCGTTGGTCTTACGACCACGATACTTCTATCAACTTCAAACATACCGAATTCCTTCCTCGCACAGAACAGTGTTGATAAATGTAAAATTTTTCCATGATATAGGACTATATGTCTGGAAAATATTTCCACGTATTCGTATATTAAGTTCAACTAAGGTAAATATTTCTTTTGAATTTTTTAACTCTTTTTTTATTAAATTTTACATATTAACAATATAATATAATGAAAATATGGAAATCAAGATGAAATTTAAACCGAATCCAGGACTTGCGGGACGTTGTTGACCATATTGAATAACTTTCCAGGACTTACATTCGTGCAGAACATTCATAACTCCAAATTGTTTGTGGGTGTGCTTAAGAGAAGGAGATAGCCAAGTCTGCTGCCCCTTGGGGATTCCCATTAAAAGTCAAACGTAGACTCCCCTATTCTTTTTTATTGAACAAAGGAAGTATTTACTCCTTATAATCTGTTGCTTTCACAACCGGCTTCACGGTTTATTATATTTTTGACATGAATAGCTCATATCTGTTGCGCACTGGATTTGTTTGCATTAGGATGACCCAAGTTTTTTACTTACTACTTACAAAGGCCAGATTACCCTGCCCGCTGGTGATAGCGAACGTTACGATGTAACGATGTAACGATGCAATATGAGAGAAAGAAAAGATGCATGAACGAAAACATATAACAGTTGCAACCTTAGTGGTGGTAATACTTGCTTTGGGTCTGTTTTTAACATGGTTTACATGGAATCTTACGAGCCGCAAATTATCTGAGGATGCGTTAGAGCAGGCTATCCTCGTGGCTCGATCAATTAACCCTGAACGATTACAAAGTTTAAAAGGCAATAAAGCCGACTTAAATTCACCGGATTATCTCCGAATTAAAGATCAATTAACCCAAATACGTCAGGCCTATAGAGCATGCCGTTTTCTCTATCTGATGGGGCGTAAAAGCGATGGGACTGTTTTTTTCTTTGTGGATTCCCAACCACAGGATTCCAAGGACTATGCGCCTCCTGGACTTATTTACGAGGAGGTGTCAAACGAATACCTGTATGTATTTGATACCGGAAAACAGTGTACAGTTGGACCGATTAAGGATCGCTGGGGTACTCTGATAACCAGTCTGGTCCCAATCTATGCTTACGAAACAAACGAATTGATTGCTGTACTGGGTCTGGATATTACAGCCAGGGATTGGAATAAAAAGATCATATTACAGTGTTTGCTACCGGCAGGTCTAACTATATTTATAATGCTTCTCATTATCTTCCTCTTTATACTTAACCGAGATCGAAAAATCATTAAGATGCAATATGATAAAAAACACCAAATTGCTACAGAACTGCAACAGACTTTGCAACACGTTAAAAGACTCCAGGGGATACTGCCTATTTGTGTAAAATGTAAAAAAATAAGAGATGATAAAGGATATTGGAACAGGATTGAATCATACATCAGTGAGCACTCTGAAGCTGATTTCAGCCATGGCATTTGCCCTGAATGTGCCAAGAAACTTTACCCTGATTACATTGATGATGATAAATAGTGCCCGAACTTCAACCTCAAGGGCGTCGCGATAATATTTTTCTGCAAGCTCGTATTCCCGCTTATTGTAATATGCCCCAAGTTTGTAAGTTGTATAGAGAGTTCCTGTGCCTGAAGTACAAGTAGAGATTGATCCGACAATATTGCGCTGTAACCGAATTTTGTCTTGATAATATCAGGTTGCGGCATTATGTTTGTCAAACATGCAGAAGGAAGAAGTCGATAAAAGCGGTATCTGCAAACTTGTTTCCAACAATAATTTAAAAATAATGATAATCAGTGCGGATCACTGGCTATCATTGCTGCCGTAATGGAATATTCTAAATTCTAAAAAGGTTTAGAGGACTTTTTTTGATCTTTTGGTTTGCCTCTTTTAATTTCTCTTCACTGGATATTACTGCTACAGCCTGTTTTTTTTCTTCCTGATTAAAATATTTTTCTGCAACTTTTACTACCTGATTGCGCTTTAATGAAAGAAGATTTATTTTGAAATGTTTTCGAGCATCATCTGACAGTGAAATCAGCTTTCTGTAAAATGCTTTTTTTGCAGCAGGGCCCGGAGGATGGGGTTTATCTATCTCTGAGCATATTTGAAGGATCGCTTCTTTGATGTCTTCTTCACTGTAGTCTCCTGATTTAATGAATGTCATCGAGTCATCATATACTTTCAGAGTAGATACTATATGTGGATCTCTGTAAGAGCAGAAAGAGAAAATGCCGTTTTCTGAGCTATATATTGAAAAGCCGCCGTATGCACCGCCTTTTTCTCGAATTTCCCTGTGCAGATACAGCGACCTGAGCAGCTTGCTGATTACAGACAAAGCAGGTGCATCTTCATGTTCCATACGCACGGTTTTAAATGCAAGGGATACAAATGATACGGCAGAGTTTGTACTCCAGCCCTCCCTGATAATTTCATCATTAAGGCTTATTTCAGGGGAAATAAAACCATTTGATGGTTTTGCAGATGATGTTTCATTAAGTTTTTTTTGTATTGATGAAGCATAAGAAGATGCACTGGAAAGAGCATTGTCTTCTCCAATCAAAGCAATTTTGAAATTATTACTATTTAAAAAATTTTTTCCTATAGATGATAGATTATCGGAAACAGATTCAAGTTTATTATTGGTAAGATCGTAGGTTATATTCTTTATGGTCTGTAACTGGTGGATACCGTGCCAGGTTTCGCTTAAGGCGCAGGTAGTTGAAAAATTTCTTGAGGCAAGAGAAATAGCCAATCTATGACCATTGTGAACTATCATGGATTCCATGTTTGCTCTGTATTCAAGCAAAAGGCTTTTTAATCTATCCAGATCAGAGAAATCGAATTCATATAAAAGTTCTTTGATTATTTCAAACATCCTGCTTTGGTTTCTGACGAGACATTTCCCGTTGAATGTCATAAATGGTATGCAGTCACCTGTCCCTTCAAAATTGGTGCGCGCATGAGCTGATAAACCGATTCCGCCCGTATATGCATCAATCAGCCGCGCTAAATCCGTATATGCTCTTGATTTTGTACCGGTTTTGGAGAAAGCATAGCAAAAAAAGGGTACAAGAGGAAGCATCTGATTTTGCAAAGTGCCTGCGCCTGCTGCTGAAGAGAAGTAAAAAATGCCGTAGGTAGGCTGATTATAACAAGATGCAGCATCCCTGCAATATGTTTTAGATTCATGTACAGTTTGAATATAGGGCTGGATATCTTCAATTTCTAACGTTGGGAGACAGGAAACATCTTCTTTTTCTTCCTGCAGTTTCTTTAAGGCATCAGCATCTTCATTTATTTTTTCAATATCTGATTGTGTTAAGCCGGCTCTTATAACTTCAAGTTCTTCTGTAACCCGTTCTTTTTCTTTTTCTTCCATCATCTGGTCAGGAGCAAGAGTGAGAAGCACTCTATGAGAATTATTTATAAAATACTTTTTTATGCGGTTCTCGAACAGATGGCCTTTAGAAAGCTCATCACGAAGTCTGCGAAGATCTGCATCAAATTGCAGAACCCTTTCGGGCTTGCCTCCGTGAAGCCAGTTGCCGGAAAAAGTTAAAAGTAAGCGAAGACCATAAGGGTAAGGAACGTTTGTTATTTCTTTGCGATGAAATTCAATCTGATGAATAGCTGACTCTATAAGTTTATTATCGACTCCTTTGGTTGCGAGTTCATTTAAAACATTAAAAATAATAGATTCGATTTTGCCTGAGACGGATTTCTCAACGTCTTTAAGCCCGCAGACAAACATAGTGTCCTTATTATTTGAGTCATACCCAGTTCCATCGCTGAGAGCCGTTCCAAGCTTTGAATCTATCAATGCCTTGCGCAGCGGCGATGCTGAATTTCCAAGAAGGATTTGTTCAAGTAGAGTAAGAACAAGTACTTCAAAAGAATCTTTTATGTCTGTAGTCAGCCACGCAACGCAAGTCTGGTATTTTTTTGATGGATCTTCATTTTTGCCAACAGGATATGGATAAGTTGCCTTTATGGGTTTATCCCACCGGGGTTGAGAGAGAACATCTGTTTCAGGGTCGATTTTTGTAAAGTCTTTTAAAATTTTATCATGAATAAAAGACAGATGATCTCTTAAAGGCAAGTTCCCATATGTGTAGAAAAAAGCATTGCTCGGATGATAATGGCGTTTGTGAAAAGCCTTAAGTTGAGTATAGGATAAACTGGGTATTATAGCGGAATCGCCACCTGAATTATTACTATATGTTGTATCAGGGTACAGCTTATTTAACAGGGCATGAGCCATTACTTGATCCGGTGATGACATGGCGCCTTTCATTTCATTATAAACTACGCCTTTATAAACCATATGAGATGACTCCAAATTAGATGACTCAGGGGCTTTTATATTATTCTCAATTTCAAGGCGGTGTCCTTCCTGCTTAAAGCTGAGTTCGTTAATGTCAGGGTAAAAGGCGGAATCAAGATACACATCCATAAGATTGTAGAAATCTTTCCTGTTCTGTGTAGAGAAAGGATACATCGTCCAGTCAGATGCAGTAAAAGCGTTCATAAAAGTGCTCAAACTTCTTTTCAGCATGGAAAAAAAAGGATCACGTACGGGGAATTTTTTGGAACCGCAAAGAACTGTATGCTCCAGAATGTGTGCAACACCGGTTGAATCAGTCGGCACTGTCTTAAATGCTACACCAAAAGTATTTTCCTTATCAGTGTTACTTAAATGGATATGTCTGGCGCCTGTTGCAGTATGCTCTATATCATATAAAATTGATCTTGTTTCTTTAAGTGCCACTATTTTTTTTATTAAATAGCCGCAGATATTATCGTTTTCTTTAATATTGGGATTGTTTTGATCCAAAGTATTATCCATATAAATAGCTTGCGGAGTTGCTTATTTGATATTTGGCTGTCTGATTCGTGAGTTCCTATTAAAACATAAGATTGTGGACAATTCGGATCTTTATATAGATCTATGAGACTATATATACACCACGGCTCTTGCGCTTAATCTTTTTCATCTGGTTAAGCCTGAATATAATGTTTCTAAGTTTTTTTTCCCCAAAACCAGTTTCAGCCTGAATTCCGGCAAAATCCGCACCTTGCCTGGACTTCTTAATGACTCCCATGACCATATCAGAAGCTGTTAAAGAAGATGTCTGGCCGATTTTAGGAGCAGCTTTAGCTGAACGTTTGCTTTTGCCGGGCGCTGATTTTGACTTAATCAGTGTTTCCAGACGATCTATTTTTGTCATAAGACCGGTTACATCTTTTTTTGTCGGGATATCATAATGCTGCATAAAAAATTTAACCATTGCATCGAAACTTACTGATTTCCCCTTTTTTTTTGGCATGAGATCCTCCTTGGGTGAGTGGTAAATAGTAAACGTTCAAGTTTCAAGCCGAATAAATATTACTTAATGATATAGATAAAGTCAAGAAATCTTAACTGTTCAAAGCTCACAGAACCAATGGTATCTTTTGGGGATGTGAAAAATATCCATTTGAAGGTATCATGTGTTTGCCATCGTTCCCCACGCTTCCACGCTCCTGTATGGAAACGCATACCGGACTGAAACAATATGAAAACAATTTTGGGACAATTGATTTTTTATAAACAAACAGATTGAGCTTATCAATTTTGGCAGGAAGGTGTGCGTCAGGAATATGCTTTTTTACGCTGGAGCGTGGGAATGAGGGGATGCTTCGCTTTTTCGGGATTCTTGAAAAAAATCCTTTTTTGGATGTTAAAAACTGGGTTAATGAACAGTTTGGTGGTGCATAGAATGCACCCTACCTGGCTTCAAGATGTTTTATCATTCATGCATTCAGATGAGTATGTATGCCGTTGATGGTGCATGGAATGCACCCTACCTGTTTTATATATCTCTAACCTATTGTTCTAACAGCCTTATTTTAAAGCGACTAATGTTGATCAAAAATGGCCAAAGTCGAGGGATTATTAATGATATTATTTACTATAATTTTGTTGATCATGTTTGCTATGATTTCGTTACCATTGCGTGATACATGACAAAAGTCTGCATATATGTATACATCGCCATTATATGCTTGAGTCATATCAAACATGAAATCATATTTTTTTATCTTTTTTCGAATCAACGGATATAATGCCTCATATTGAGCGGATAGGCCGCTTCTCCCAGGATGTTCCATATCCTGTTTGACATGATCAATTCTTGCATGGCCGATATACGCTACTGGCTGAAGAATACCGATAAACGTGCCTCCAAAGGACTCCACCAAATTGTGAGCTATTCGCCAATTGTTGACAAGTTGAGAAGCTACAAGTTCGGCTCTTGAGGGATCACAACTGCAAAGGTATTTATCTTTATGTGACGCAACAGGAAAAAGTTTCTTCCGAAGTTTATACAGAAACGTTTTCGTGTATTCTACCAATACGATTTGTAATGCAGCCCAGTATCTAGAACCACTGGACATTTCTTTTCTTATTAGTTGTTCTCTCGAGTGTCCAGGAACTTTGATTTCTCTTCTGCAGAGTGTTCCTACATCATTAACGCCATCATAAAAAACAACGAGATCAGGCCGCTTACCCTGACTATATAGGTTGACTAAATGGGCCAATTCCTGTCGGCTGTTAAAGCCAGTCTCGCCATAGTTGATGGTCTGGAAATTAGGGTTTATCTCATCAAAAATAGCTGCAATGGTTCCGTTGTCGTCAGTACCAGTACCCCACATCGTGGAACCCCCAAAAAACCATGCAATAGATACCTCTTTGGCTCCATTGGTATGGTGGTGAACGCGATTGCCATCTTGATCGATGGTAGTTGTCTCCCCCTTGAATGGAAGTCTGCTCCATCCAGTAAAGGCTTGGTATTTTGTTTTCAATTTGCCAAACTCGGCAAATATTTTGTACGCGTATTCCTTATCAGTGTAATTGGGAAGACGCCATCTGTTTGAACCAAGAGTATTGACTATCTTACCATCAACATCCTTTTGGTAGTTGGTATCAACAAGAGTTGTTAATTTCGCTCTAACTGATGGATATATTTTCAGTATTCCGCCACTCAATAAATTTGCTATAATCAAAAAAATTATCATGACGATTAGGTTGACAAAAACAATCTTTGTTATTTTTTTGAACATTTTTTCATTCCGACCATCCTAAAACGGCGCAACCGCTGAGCCCTGCGAAAATACTATCAGCGCCCCCAGCAAAAGCAGGATAATAATAATCGGCGCAAGCCAGAATTTTTTGCGGACTTTCATGAAGCCCCAGAGATCTATTAGTAAGTCTATCATCAGTATGTCCTTTCCATCTGTTCTTTTGGTGGTTTTATGCTATCGTAGCGGTAGCTTGCGGCCTTGTCATCAATGTTCCGGCACATCGGGTCTTTGCGGAATATCTTCATCAATATTCCCATTGGAGTAAAAACAAGATAAAAGACTATCCCAAGGACGATCTTTGTGTTGACCCAGCCCAGCGCAAGGCCTATGCGCATCCAGGTTTTGTAAACAATCTTTAATGTGCCCGGCGCAATGAGCGCCCAAGCTATCAAAACAGAGGATACCGCCCACGGCCATTTGGGAATCGGCCTTGAGAATATCCAGGGCATGACCAGCCCGAAGAGCACAGCGACTATGATCCCCGTTGTAATCCCGAATTTGCGAAGTTCTTTTTTGTCTATTTCTGTTGTTTGTGTTTGCATAATCTAATCCAGTTCAAATTCATCTTTCCACGAATCATCTTTTTCCCATTTTGGCTGATCTTTTTTAGAAAGAAAAATGTTTTCCATCACAAGATAATCCATTTCTGTCCGCATGAAGCAACGGTAAGCGTGCTCCGGCGTGCAGACAATAGGCTCTCCCCGCACATTGAAAGATGTGTTGATCAGGACAGGGCAGTTCGTCCGTTTTTCAAATTCCCCGATCAAGGCATGAAAACGCGAATTGGTCTCCCTGTGTACCGTCTGAACCCTGGCGGAATAATCCACATGGGTGACAGCCGGTATCTCTGATCTTGGCACGTTCAGCTTTTCTATGCCAAACAGCTTTTTTTGTTCGTTAGTCATCCTGATTCGCTTGTCTTCTTTTACATCCGCCACCAGAAGCATGTATGGGCTTTTCCTGTTTATCTCAAACCAGTCTGATACGGCCTCGGCCTTTACTGCAGGAGCAAATGGCCGGAATGATTCGCGGTATTTGATCTTCAGGTTCATTATTGACTGCATGGCACTGCTTCGAGGATCCCCGATGATTGATCTTGCGCCGAGTGCTCTTGGCCCAAACTCCATCCTCCCCTGAAACCAGCCGACAACCTTTTCATCTGTTAAAATATCCGCTATTTTCGGCAGCAGTTCTTTGTCGTCAAGCCGCTCGTATCTTGCGCCGATGCTGTTCAAGTATTCGGATATCTCCTTATTTTCATAAAACGGACCAAGATAGGAGCCTCCTGTCTGATCGGTCTGATCTGTCCGGTTTGACGTCTCACGTTCCATTTCAAGATATTCGTGCCATATCGAATAAGCTGCCCCGATTGCTCCGCCTGCATCGCCGGCGGCAGGTTGAATCCAGATATCTTTGAATATTTCCTGGCGAAGTAGTTTGCCGTTGGCTACACAATTGAGAGCAACTCCGCCGGCAAGACAGAGATAATCGACGTTCAGTTCCTGTTTGAGGGTCTTTGCAAGTTTCAGGACAATATCTTCTGTGATGATCTGAATGGAACGGGCAATATCCATCTCCTTTTGAGTCAGCTCTGATTCGGCTTTTCTCGGTTTGCCTCCAAAGAGGCGGTTAAACCGCTCATTGGTCATGGTAAGGCCTGTTGCGTAATTGAAATAGCGCATGTTCAACCTGAAGGTTCCGTCTTCTTTGACATCGATCAAATTTGTGCGGATCAGATCGACGTATTTGGGCTCGCCATACGGGGCAAGCCCCATCAGCTTGTACTCGCCTGAGTTTACCTTAAAACCTGCATAATAGGTAAAAGCAGAATAGAGAAGGCCGAGTGAATGGGGAAAATCTATCTCCCATTGAGGCGTAAGGCTATTTCCTTTGCCGAGCCATGCACTTGTAGTCGCCCATTCACCGACTCCGTCCAAACAGAGGACAGCGGCTTTATTGTAAGGAGATGGAAAGAAGGCCGAGGCCGCATGTGCCTGGTGATGCTCTGTAAACATCAAAGGCGGAAGGTCTTTTTGTTTTAATCTGCCAAGAGATGCCAGCTCTTTTTTGAGGGTAGCTTTGAGAAACAGCTTTTCCTTCAGCCAGACAGGCATCGCTGACAGAAAGGATCGAAAGCCTCGCGGCGCATAAGAGAGATAGGTCTCCAGAAGGCGTTCAAACTTAATCAGGGGTTTGTCGTAAAAGACAATATAGTCAATTTCCGAAACAGTTATCCTGGCATGTTCAAGGCAGTAGCGGATCGCATTTTCCGGAAAACCGGCATAATGTTTTTTGCGTGTAAACCGTTCTTCCTGGGCCGCAGCAACTATCTTTCCATCAATCAGCAATGCTGCAGCGCTGTCATGGTAGTATGCAGATATACCGAGTATCTTTGCGCCCACTATTCTTCTCTTTTATCCTTTGAGAAATTTGTAATAAGTCTTTGATGAGTTCGTCGATAGTTCGACATAAGCCATGCTTAATATAGCCATGATGCAAGAATACTTTTTAAATTTATAAAAATAATAATAAGGGATATAGTCCTTAAAGTCAATGTCAAAAGTGTATATATCCATATAGCAATCCTTGAAAATAAGGTCTATTTGCATGAACAAGGACAAAAAAGATGGATATTACCTATAAAAAAGCATTTTTAAAATGGTTTGGTCAAAATCTAAAAAGAGCCAGAAAAGAAACTGGCTATAGCCAGGAATCACTGTCAGAACATGCCGGAATGGATCTATCTTATTATGGAGCGGTTGAAAGAGGGGAGAGGGCGATAACCATACTCAAGTTGTCCCAAATAACTAATGCATTGGACATTCCTATGCGGAATCTTTTTTCCGGCGAACCGCATTATCCGTTAAACAAGAAGAAAGACAAACTTGAGGAATTAATCGAATTTTTAAGGGAAAGGGAATCTGAAGATTTAGAGTTGTTTATTGATGTCTTGCCAAAGCTTATTAACTGGAAACTCAGCGAATGAGGATACAGCAAACAATACCACTTACAATTCAAGGCTACCAACTTAAAGCGGGACAATTTCTGATTGAATTTACAGTGTCACTAAACAACAAAAAAACCGATTTAGTGTTAATAAAACTGTTATTATATCGTATCACCAAAATGTATATTTATTGTTTTAGTGACATTTTAATTGCGACCTTTACTTGACACCAAAATCTATTTTTGTTATATTGGTAATAAAATATGTCTATATTTGGAGGGATTAATGTTTGTTGGCCGGGAACATGAATTATCATTATTAAATGAGTTGTGGATAAAAAAACATGCTGCATTTGTTGTATGTAAAGGCAGAAGGCGGATTGGTAAAAGCACATTAATTCAGCAATTTGGCAAAACAGCAGATGTATTTCTGGAATTTCAGGGCGCTGTTCCTGATAAATCTATAACCAACCGGAAACAGATGGACATTTTCGTTGAACAGATGTGCTTTCAGACAAATATGCCGCGTTTTCAACCGGAAAGTTGGCAGCAGATCTTTTTGTTTATGGCAATGTCCATAAAAAAGAATAAAAAAACTGTTATTTTGCTCGATGAAATATCCTGGATGGCAGATAGAGACCGTAGTTTTTCTGCTCAATTAAAAATAGTCTGGGATACCAAATTCAAAAAATGTCCCAATTTGATCCTTATAGTGTGCGGTTCTGTTTCTTCCTGGATTGATGATAATGTTTTAAATAATACCGGTTTCATGGGCCGTATCTCGCTGGAATTGACACCGGCAGAGCTACCATTACATCACTGCAACATGTTCTGGCAAAGCAGGACAGCAAGGATTTCTGCAACAGAAAAATTAAAAATACTATCAATTACCGGTGGTGTTCCCAGATATTTAGAAGAGATCAACCCTGCACTTTCAGCAGAAGAAAACATTAAGCGTCTCTGTTTTTATAAAGAAGGCATATTATTCAATGAATTTGATCGTATTTTTAATGATGTGTTTGACCGTAGGGCCGCAACCTATAAAGAAATAGTAAAATCATTGGTCACCGGTGCGAAAACTCTTACTGAAATCAGTTCTGTAATTGCTATTAGCAAAAGCGGAAATATGACCAGATATCTGAATGATCTTGTTGAATCAGGATTCATTTCCAAAGACAAGGTATACTCTATAAAGACCGGTAAAGAAACACGCAGTGCCCGTTTTCGGTTGAAAGACAACTATCTTCGTTTTTACCTTAAATATATAGAACCCTTTGCAGAGAGAATCAAGATCGGCATTTATAAAGATATCAGCATTGAAGATTTGACGAATTGGGAAAGCATTATGGGATTTCAGTTTGAAAATCTTGTTCTCAGCGACCCGCCGACAATCTTTAAACTACTTTCGATAAATCCCAATTCAGTACTCTCTGCCACTCCATATTTTCAGAATAGTTCCGCAACTCAAAAAGCGTGTCAGGTTAATTTGTTGATCAGGACAAAGTATACCGTGTATGTTTGTGAAATCAAATTCAAAAGAAAAATAGAGAAAAATATAATTGCCGAAGTATACGAAAAAATATCTCGCATTCCGTTTCCCGGTATGCTGTCAATAAGACCTGTATTGATTTACGAAGGCGAGCTGTCAAACAAAGTACTGGAAGAAGATTTTTTTGACTGTATAATTAACTTTTCAGATTTACTTTTAGAGTAATTTTTGTAACTATTCGGTATTGCAGGTAAGGAAGGTGGACGAAACAACTTCCTCAAGTAGGCGCACGGATTTGGGTCGAATTTGTTTGATCTCAGATTTCTCTCGTTCCCACGCTGGAGAATGGAAACCAAGCACAGCTCTGCGCCACAACTTCGCACTGAAAGTGCGCTAATTTAATGTACCATCAAACAGGGTAAAATTAAATGAATTTGAGGGAGAAAATCCAGCATGTTATAACTCGATTTAAACAGCTTAATGGTGATCCACATTATGTTGCTCTTGGAATGGCTATAGGAGTATTTATCAGTGTAACTCCTACCATTCCGTTTCATACAGTTATTGCTTTAGCTCTGGCATTTATTTTACGCGGGAGCAAAGCCGCCGCTGCAATCGGTGTATGGTTCAGCAATCCTATTACCATACCTTTATTTTACAAGGGCAGCTACGATGTTGGAATATCTATTCTTGGCAATTCAGCTCCTTTTGGTACAGAATATGAGTCGATTTTAGAGCTGTTAAAACTGGGAGCGGATGTTACTATTGCTATGATTACAGGCGGAATTATTCTTGGCATTCTCCCAGGTATAGCGGCCTATTTTACAACCCGCAGAATATTTATTAAACTTCGGTTGCAAAAGAAATCTTGAATATGACATCACCCAGAGTACTACTTGCCGCCTGGCAAATGCATGCCAGGAAGCAGTTGGGCCAACATTTTCTGGAAAATCCTGCTACCTCGGAAATGATTGTGAATCGTTGCAGGGTCATGCCGGAAGATGTTATTTTAGAGATAGGGGCCGGCTTGGGAGCCCTTACGATCCCTGTTGCCCGGATAGCAAAAAAGGTTTATGCAGTTGAGAAGGATCATAAGATAATATCTTTGTTAAAAACAGAACTTACTTCAAACAGCCTTTTTAATGTTATTATAATTGAGAAAGATATCCTGAAAGTTAATATTGAGGAATTTGCTGAAGAAGCCAATCCTAAAATACTAGTTTTAGGAAATCTGCCGTACAATATTTCTTCCCAGGTTCTTGTTAAACTTATAAAATCCAGAAATACTGTAAGTCGCGCAATTCTTATGTTTCAGAAAGAACTTGCTCAACGCATTACTGCTCATCCGGGTTGTAGAGAATACGGAAGACTTACCGTGATGCTCAATTATTGTGCGAAAATAAAGAAAGTCGCAGATATTAAGGCTTCTCAATTTTTCCCAAGACCAAAAGTTGATTCCGAGGTTCTTGAGATAACCTTTAAAAACAGCCTGAAATATTCAGATAATGAAGAGTTTCTTTATAAAGTAATAAAAGCTGCATTCGGGCAGAGAAGAAAAAATCTTAAAAATGCTCTTGCAGGCAGCGAGCTTCATATTGCTGCTGAAACCTCTATGCATGCGCTGGAAAATGCAGACATAGATCCAACCCGACGTGCGGAAACCCTTACAGTTGAAGAATTTGTCAGGCTGAGTAATAGGTTGAAGATAGATAGAACTTAAGGAACGTGGACATTCAGGGTTGTCGGTTTACAGTTCACAGTTCACAGTTTTTTCAACCGTGAACCGATAACTGTAAACCGTAAACGGTTACTTATTTGTCACATATTTTCTGCTATCGAAACAGTCCTGTCACCGAGTATGTTAACATAACTTCCCATTTCATTATCGTACCAGCCATATATAACGCATTGAGTTACAGGAATTCTTATGACTGTAT
>Ga0255419_10099_pt1 | contig 18319 bp, 11 predicted proteins | sample ANMaggSeSYBR02J3_FD_182658 | JGI IMG/M metagenome (GOLD analysis project Ga0255419, IMG submission 182658) | Sediment cell enrichment communities from methane seep in Santa Monica Basin, California, United Staets - ANME aggregate JGI... | ecosystem: Environmental > Aquatic > Marine > Cold seeps >...
AGGTTCAGATCCGGGTTGCGATGTGGTTATACGCGAAGACTTCGTATCCTCACAACATGCAAGTTTGAGTTTTAAGAATAATAAATTCTTTATAACCGATCTTGATTCGGCAAATGGGACATTTATGAATAATAAGGAGATTTCAAAAATGGAGTTAAAAGATTTAGACGAAATAAAAGTAGGAGAAACGGATTTAAGATTTAAGATCTTTTGAAAGACAATAAACGGAACCTCTTTATGCATCCCTGCACGATTATTAAACGCCGCAAGCCTGGAATAATTTTCCTCTTTTTTATCATTTCCTTTTTATTGCCCTTTCTATTATTCACACAGCAAGCCTATGGTGTAAAAAATTTTTCCCCTCATATCCTCCATATGGATCTTTCCCATTATCCATGTGTAAAAGTAGTTGTTTCGGTTACCGATATTGCAAATACGCCCGTTGCAGGTCTAAATAGATCCAACTTTCAATTAATAACGGATGGCTATCCTCTGGAAGATTTTGAAGTTATTCCGGTAAGCAAATCCAAAGAAGGAGTGGCTATTGTGTTGGGGATAGACACAAGTGGCACTATGCGGGGCAAGCCTCTTGAAAACTCCAAAAAGGCGGTAAGCGAATTTATATCCCGTATGGGGCCGAATGATAAAACCGCCATTGTCACCTTTAATAGTGACGTGAATATCGTTTTAGAATTTACCTCCAACAAAAACGAACTCCATAATGCTGTGCAGGAAATCAAGATAGCCGAGAAGCTAACCAAATTGTATGACGCCATGTTTGAAGCCATAAGAATGACAAGCCTCTCCGGTTTACCCTCCCGCCGCGTGCTCATATTTTTATCGGACGGCAAAGATGAAGGCAGTAGCGCCACATTAGATGATTGCATAGCACAAGCAAAAGCTAAAGAGCTGCAGGTCTATACTATTGGCTATGAAAGCATCCTGAAGTCAGTTGGCAAAAAGCATTTTAAGTACCTGGAAAGAATCGCCAAAATCACAAATTGCGTCTTTTTTGAGGCCATGAAGGGAAGTAAGCTAAACAGATTTTATCAAGAGATAGGCTTTCACCTCCAAAGTCAATACCTTCTGACATTAAAGGATATCAATGTCAAAGGGGATGGGAAATCCCATGATCTTCAAATCATAGTATCTGATGAAGGTGTTATAAATACCGTTTATAAAAAATTCACGGTCCCAAGTATAATAGAAAAGTCACCAGTACAGTTATACGCCATAGCCGGTGGTATAGGTCTGTTAGTGATTATCGCAGTTCTGGTTCTCTTTGCTATAAGGAAAAAACGGCCTCATGAGTTGCCCGCTGAGGAAATAGAATCATTGGAGTCTCAAGAAGAAATCGAACCTTTAGAGTCTGCTGAGGAATCTACTGAAGAAAAGGAGAAACGAAAGTGCCCTGTTTGCAATAAAGTCATGGCAGAAGACTGGCCTGAATGCCTTTTTTGCAAAAAGGAAGCGGAAAGCAAAGAGGTTTCTATATCAACGGACCCTGGATCGCCGGATGTAAGTAAACCGGAAACTCAACCTTTTGGCAGGCTTGTGCTCAACAATGGTCCACAGAAAGGGAAAGAATTCATTTTACTGTATAACCGAACGAATATTGGTATCGCCCCAGAGAATGATGTGGTTGTCTATGATGATTCTTTTGCATCCTCTAACCACTGCCGTATCAAATTTGAGGATGAAAAAGCAGTGTTAGTTGATCTTGACTCTACTAACGGCACGTTCCTGAATGGCAGTAAGCTTAAAAAAGCTGACCTTTACCATCAGGACATCATCCGCATAGGAAATACAGAGTTGATTTACTACAGGAATAACCAGTAACCATGAAATTAAGGAATGATATATCCATAGGAAACCTGTCGGATGTAGGGCGGGAAAGAACTGAAAACCAGGATTATTTTGGTTATTTTGAACCTCAGGATGACAGAGAGTTTAGTGAAAAAGGGCGATTAATTATCGTTGCTGATGGAATGGGCGGGCATACCGGTGGGCGTACAGCCAGCCGTCTGGCTGTGGAGATAGTGAAAAATCACTACCTGACAGACACAGGCCACAATATCCAGGATTTTTTACGGCAAGCCATAGAAAAAGCAAATAAAGTCATCTATCAAAGAGCGGAAGACGATACTTCCTTAAAAGGCATGGGAACGACCTGTACAAGCATGGTTATCCATGAGGGCATTGCCTATATTGCCCATGTGGGGGACAGCCGCATCTATCAGGTAAGAAACAATCAAATAAAGCAAATAACCAAGGATCATTCTTGGGTCCAGCAGATGTTACAAGATGGCCTGCTTACCCCGGCAGAGGCAATAGGCCACCCAAAAAGCAACGTCATCATACGTTCTGTAGGATCAAAGCCTTCCGTGGATGTGGATTCATATAATCCAATCCGACTCCAGCCAGGAGATCTCTATCTTTTATGTTCTGACGGACTGACCGGCCTTGTCAACGATAACGAAATATTGAAAATTCTTTCCATGAACAAACCCCAGCCGGCATGCCGGCAATTAGTTGATCTGGCCAACCAAAGAGGGGGATATGACAATATAACCGTCCAGGTTGTAAGGATTAATAATGTCTATGGAACTCTGGATCCGGCAAAGATGGTTGCTGCTAAGACCTCGCCGGATAAGGTAGTAGCACAGGTGCAAGATCATACCTCTGAGACATATAAGAAACCGCTGCAGAAAAAACTTATTCCTGTTTTATCCCTTCTATTAATTATCATCATTGGAGTAGTTTATTTTGGGTATAACCCTTTATTTAAGAAGGATGAAATAGTCCCGACCTATGACCCTGGATCAGAAAGAGATGTGAGGCAAATGCCTCCAACTAAGCCTGCATCGAGCACGCAACATGACACGCAAGACAAAGAGAGAACGACGAGGTTTCAATTAATAAGGTTTAAGTATGCCGACACCAGCGAGGATCTTAAACTCGACGAAGGTTCTTATGTTGTTCTAACGAATACAATGGAAGGGGAAGATAGAAAAATATTACTTTATGTTGCCTGTAGTAATAAAATATTTAAAGGAGTTTATAACAATACAGAAGAAATATTATTTTATGAAACCGGCCTTTGGTTGATGGACAAAGAAATTAAAGGCATTTATTGCGATCTCGAAAGCAATCTTTATGTTGCCGCATACTATAAGGACGATAATAGGTTGACAATTAGCAGGAAAGCCTTTGCAGATAATAATGCGCCTGCCGCCGTATCGCCCTTGATTATTTTAAATAAAGAGAGGAAAGATTTAAGTGATTCCAAAACCATAAACATCATGACGGATGATCCTTTAAATTTTACTTTTTTTCCTGTTAATGAAAAAACATATCTATTTGAAACAAAAGATAAATCCTATTTAATAAATTTGAATTCAAAACTAAAAATGAAGAAACTCGCCATTAGACATTTCATTCCTTCTCAGAATGAACTGGCGAATATTTTATATCTCAATAACAAAAAACGAATAATCTTTTTCAATAAATTTCAAGAGAATTATACCTCCTTTGAATATACCCGAAAAGATGGCGTGAAACACAAAGAGAAGGACGCTATGCCGGGCATTCCTCAGAGCCTTGGTGTTACTTTTAGGAGCTATGACAAGACATCTTATTCCTTTATTTTTACCAAAAGCAAATTGATCAGGATAGGAATGGGAAATCGCGAAAAGAAAGAATTTGAATATCTGGATGAGAACAACAAACATTTATCCATTGACAGAATGGTGAAAGATCCGGATTCGAGATTGATAATCGGCATTCAATTCTTACCAAATGGCAAAAGCAAAATATATCGGATTGAACTAAAAATGAAGAAGGGAGGATAATATGTACAGAACTAAAATAAATCATGTGAATCCTGTAAATCCTGTCAAAAAAAACAAAAATTAAGGGTCATAACAAAATGATAGGCGAGACCATCGGAAAGTATCAGATTACCGCAAAGCTTGGTGAAGGGGGAATGGGGGTTGTTTATAAGGCAACAGATGTAACCCTTGATAGGGAAGTTGCCATTAAGATGCTTCATCCAACCCTGACCACGGAACCTGAACTCAAAACACGTTTTCACAATGAAGCGAAGATCAACGCAAAACTGAATCACCCTGCAATCATCACCCTGTATGACTTCTTTTATGAGAGGAATAGTTATTTTATCGTGATGGAATTCGTCCAGGGTAAAACCGGTGAAGATCTCGTAATGGAAATAGGTCCCATCCCTCACCCAAGACTGCTCCCCATTTTCAGGCAGGTGATATCCGGCTTGGCATACGCCCATAAGCAGGGAGTTGTCCACAGGGACATCAAGCCCAGCAATCTCATCATAACCGATCCGGGTGACGTCAAGATTATGGACTTTGGAATTGCCCGCATAGTGGGAAGTCAGCGGATGACCTCCACAGGGGTGGCTGTGGGTTCGATCCTGTATATGTCTCCTGAGCAGATCAAAAACCAGAATGTGGACCACCGCTCTGATATCTATGCACTTGGCATTACTCTTTTTGAGATGGCGACTGGCAAAGTCCCTTTTGACAGTTCTGCAGGATCGGAATATGAGATCATGCAAAAGCACATTGAGGCGGTGGTTCCATCGCCCAAAAGCATATATCCCCACATACCGGAAAATATTGAAAGCGCCATAATAAAGGCTACTCAAAAAGCTCCTGGAGATCGATTCCAGACGATGGAAGAATTCGTGGCCGCCCTGGATATGGGAAAGGTGGAAGTTACACCTTCACCTGCATCTACAAAGTTTGAGATTCCGCCACAGAAGCCGGTTATAGACGACAAAGGGACATCGAAGCCGTCAGTTGAGACCAAAAAGAGATCGCCGATGGCTCTTATTGCAGGGATTATTATCATTTTATTGGTTACAGGTGGTGGTATATACTTCTACATGGGCAAGAAAGAGGTAGTGGAAACAGCAAAGGTTACACCCGCCAGAAATAAAAGAACAGTTGCGGAAAAACCCAGGGAGCCAGCGCCTCGTTCGGCAACCCCAACCACACAGGTAACATCGCCCCCGGAAGCTCCAAAACCGTTGCCAAAACCAATACCAAAAGCTGAGCCCGTGCCGATTTCTTATGTTTTCAATTTCAAGGCATTCTATCAAACAATCAATGGTCTTTCCGGGGAATTAAAAGAAGGAGATAGTTTGACATCTGAGGATTATTACTATTTAAGCGTCAACCCTGAACACAAATTGTATCTATACATTGCCCAGATTGATACGGCTGGGGCAATCTGCCGGATGTTCCCCAATGCAGATTTTAGTACAAAGAGTAACCCTCTGCCTTCCGGCATGGAATATAGGTTCCCTGAAAAGGAATATTTTTATCTCGATGAAAATAAAGGCCGGGAGTCGATATACGTAATTACCTCAAAAAGCCCTATTGAAAAAGTTGAAGATATTTACAGGGAAGTTGTATCGGCTGATGATTCAGAAAGGAGGCAATTGGCAGAAGATTTTAAAGAGGTTTTTAATCAGCAGAGTTCAAATAATATTGCCAAACTCTGGTTTTGGCATAAATAAAAATTGTATGAATATTAAGGTCTATTTGGAAGGCTCTTGAGGTTATCATCTAAATATCTTTGAAAGGTGGTGAAAATGGATTTTTTATTCATATTTATTTCATATAGTTAAATAAATTTAAGACAAACAAAATCACTTTAATGAGGAGGCCCACATGAAATCAAGAAAACGATTTATAACTAAGCTTGTATTATTTCTAATTTTTGCTTTTGTTACGGTAATTATAGCTCAAGGCTTGTTTAAAGCAGGTGATGCATTTAGTCTTGCAGTTCATAGCAGTTATGATGCTATCGTAGATTATTCTGATGCCGTTGTTACGATAAGGTCAACTCCTACGGAGAAGCCTGAGACTATTTCTGGAGATAAACCTAAACCTGTTCCTGCGGAAAAACCAAAACCTTCTCCAATACCAGCGATGGGAAAAGTAGCAATTATGAAATCAGAAAGAACTGATGTTCGATATAAACCCGGGAAAGGTGAAAAAATCTTTGCAAGGGCAATAACTGAAGGAATGTCTTTTAGCATTGTTGGCCAGCAAGGGGATTGGTATAGGGTTGATTTATCGTGTGGTACTGGAGATTGTTATGGGTGGGTACATAGCAACGATATAGATATAAGTGAAGTTGTCCGAGTTCCAGTATCTCCAAGAACTGAACTTGCTAAAGGGCCTGGAAGAGCTATTGAAAAGGGACCAGCATCTTCTCCAGGTGGTGAAAAAGTAGCCACAAGCCCTTTTATAAAAGATTTACAAAAATCAGTTGAAGAACTAAAAAGCAAACTAAATGCAGCAAATGCAGAAAGGACAAAGGACAAAAAAGTATCTGAAGGGACTAGAAAAAGCGCTATGAAAAAAGCAAATGAGATTAGTTTATTACTATGCGCCGAAGCTGAAAATTATAAGAAAAAAGGCGAATCAGAAGCTTCGGACTTTTGTAAGAAATCCTCAGAACATATAAAGCTGATAACCGAATCGAGTGTAAAAGATGAGATAGAACCTGAAGATATGGACAAAATTCGAGAATCATCAAATGGAGTACAGAAGACTTTTGGAAAAACGATTGATAAGGTTGCTCCGTCAAAGTTATCTCTTTCTCAAAAGACATATCTAATACAAAATGTATTAGTTAATTTTAAAAATTCGCTAACCAATGCTGTGAGTCTTTTAAACAATGTAAAATCCTTGCTTGGCGAGTTAATGAAATCGGCCAAGGGTAAAGGTGGATTTGCTTTTGCTAAATCACTTGCCGGTGGTGGAAGCAAAGAAGTAAAGATTGTAAAATCTGTCATGAAATACCTGAAGGATTTCATTAAGAACATAAAAACCAATATCAAATACATCCAAAAGCTCGTGGTATAATTATTACGTTTTGTGTACAGAGGGGATGGCAATTTAAGCCATCCCCTCACAGCACCTATTAGCAAAGATTACTTCCATCCATTGTCAGCAATTCCTATGTGAGGATTGTATAATGTTATATAAGTATATACTTCTTTATTTGATACTTCTGCTGTGGATCATTCCCAATATTGCTGCTGGGCTGACAGTAGAGGAACAGGATAAAATCATCTCTAAGCTTCAATCAGCGTACTCAAAAGGAGGAAATGCCTATAAAGAAAAGAAATATAAAAAGGCTGCTGAAAATTGGGAAGAGGCATTGAAAGCGTTGAAAAAGTTAATACAAGTACAGGTAGAGGAGTCCAAAAAGTTAAGAAAGATTAAAGAAGGATTGTTATTGAATATAGGCGAGGCATATAGAAAGCTGGCAAAAAAAGAAGGCGCTGATAGCAACATCTATTTTATTAAGGCTAAAAATAAATTTGAGGAAATTGAGTTCTTTGTTGGAGTCAGTAAAGAGAAAGTTAATTTGAGTCTATGCTTATTATATAAAGATAGGGGACAACGTTTTATAGAAATAGGGCAATATATTAAAGCAAAGGAAAATCATGAAAAAGCTTTGGATTTTTCTAAATTATTGCCAAAAAGTATATCAAAAAATGAAATTTTGCGAATAATTGCAAACCAGCATCGTTCTATTGGTATTTCGGAAAAATATTTGGGCAATTACAATTCCGCATTAAATCATTTCAATAAAGCTTTTCATTTATGGCAAAAAGTTGCGGATAAAAAAGAACAATTAAACGAGCGAGCAAATATTGCTTTGCTCCAAATAGATATGGGACAGATTCTTGAGTCTATCTATAAACTGGATTCATTGATCAAGGAGGATACAGAAAGAGGCCTTCCTATAGCTCATAACTATCTGAATCTGGGAAAATGCTATTATATTCTGGGAGATTATGGTGAAGCAGAATCTAAATTTCTAAGGGCAGAATATCTCTATAAAGAGCTAAATAATGCGAGAGGGAAAGATGTTGTAAACATAAATTTAGGGCTTATAGACTATGAGCAAGGGCTTTTTGATGATGCATTACATCGTTTTAAAATGGCCGCTAAATCAAAAGATAAACAGTTACAAACCATTTCCTTGTCTAACGCTGGAGCTGTTTATATAAATTACTTTATGGAGAATCATCAATACCCTTACTTAAAAAAGGCAGAAAACGAACTCCATAAAGCGGAAGTTGTTGCGGATGCTATCGCCGACAAGCGAATGCTGATGTCAATTAGCAACAATATGGGTAAAGTATATTATGAACGAGGTGATTCTGGTGATTATAAAAATGCCAATCACAAACTTGATTTAGCCCTTAAATACGCAGATGAATTATACGATAAGGGGACTCACATTTTGCATGAATATAGCAATATTTGTTCATGTAAGGGTGATGTGTATTTAAAACAAGGCGACTTCAATAATGCAACACATTATTTTGATAAAGCTGTTAAAAATGCAAAAAAAGGGGGGAAGGGAGAGATATTATTTCCTGATTTTCTTAATCAACTCTGGTATGGATACTATGGGCTGGGACGGGCATATAAAGCCATAGGCAATATCAAAGAAGCTATTGAAAACTTCGAGTCTTCCATAGATGTCATCAAGGACATGCGAAGTTTGATAGGAGGTAGTGGCAGTATAGGTTTTCTAAGAAACAAGCATCAGGTATATACTGATCTCATTGATTTGCTTTTGGAGCAATGGGAAAAGGAAAAAGATGAAAAGAAAAAAAATGGGTACTCTACGGACGCCCTTATAATTCTTGAAAGGAGCAGGTTAGGAGCACTTAAAAGCCTGTTCGAGCAGGCAACACCAAAACAGAATGAAAATATAGAGATTGCATTGAATGAAATTACTCACCAATTAGAAAAGGCGACAAATCCTAAGAAGATAAATAAACTAAAGAGAAAAAAAGATGAATTTGACAGGCGGATAGAAAAGGATGACCCGCTAATACAAAAAAGCAACTTCGATAAAGACAAGTTTTTCTTTGAAATAATCAAAAACATGAACCCCAAACAGGTAATATTTGAATATTACCACAATGACAAAAATATTTATGTGTGGAAACTGGATAAGGAGTGTAAATCGCCTCATTTCTATCCCCCTATTAATATTAGATACGAAGATAAAGACGGGGTTGAATATAATATATTAAAAAGAATTGACCGCCTTTACGAAATTATCTCAGACAAGAATAAGTTATTCAGTGAAGATAAGGGACAATTATGGAGTAACTTTTATAAGAAAGACAATGAAAATTACATCGGACACTTAATAGAAATAATTTCCGATAAGATATTTCCCTTTAAAATTGACGATAATAAATACGACGTTGTCACTATAATTCCATACGGGAAGTTATGCCTTCTTCCATTTTCAATATTAGGAGATAAAGATCATAGACTGATTGATCGGAATTTCTACACTAATTATTACTATTCGATGAAACAGGCGCTACTGGCAAATACCAAACCTGAAGGACACAACCTGTTTGCCGTTGGGAATCCGGAAATTCCCGGATTTATCTCAAAAACTTCTTCGACTACAAGAGGTATGTCATTAGATAACAGGGCCTCAACTGGTAAGGATAAGCCTAAATTCAAAGAAGCCAGAGATATTCTCGCGAAATTAAAGAACATGGGCCTGCTCAAAGAGACTGAAGACGGTAAGGCAGGCATAGGCCGAAGCAAGGGCTTTGAGCGATTGAAAGACGCTGGAGATGAAGTAAGATCAATTGAAGAAACGTTTAAAAAAACGTTTAAGGATAAATCCCAAAAACATTATGAGAAAAATATACGCCTGACAATTCGTTCTGACGAAAAGGTGGGAGAAGATTTCATCAAAAACAACATTACGAAAAATTATAATTATTTGCATTTTGCCACGCATGGTCTATTGGTAAGCAGCAGCCCGCTTGATTCCTTTCTCGTATTTTCTGAAAGGGAAGTGGACCCTTCTAAATGCCCGAATGACAGTGGGTTATTAACGGTCAAGGAGATAAGGAAAAATTTCTTCAAAAAATTAAATAAGACCAGGCTTGCCACGCTTTCCGCCTGTCAGACCTCGCTGGCCTTTGGCACTTCAGGAACACAAAGTGCCTTGGGCCTGGAATTCGCCTCTCTTTCCGGGGCTTTTCAATCAGCAGGTGTTAATACCGTGATAGCGTCTTTGTGGGAGGTTCATTCCGAAGTAACCGCTGAAATAATGAAGAGGTTCTATCATTATTTGATTGAAAAAGGACAGCCTATCGGAAAGGCCCTAAAATCAGCTCAAGAGGAATTTCGCAAAAATGAAGATATAGTGTTGATAACCTATTATGAAGAAGGAAAAGAAAAAGAGGACGAAAGCAAACGGGACAAGGAATATCTATGGGCGCCCTTTATAGTTTTGGGAAACCCATATTAACATTTAAAAACATCATTAATATTTTAAGGAGGGAAATGATATGAAGATTATGAGAAAATTTATAGGGATTATTGTCGTAATCGCTTTTTTTCTGTGTCCAAACACTGGCTTATGCGATGACTGCTCAAAAGCAAATGAACTGGTCAAACAATATAAGAATAATGAGAATGAATTACTTAAGCTTGGAGAAAAGTATCCTGAGTGCGGAAAGGTTCAGATTGTCTTAGGGAATTATTATTATGAAAATGAAACGTGGCTGGATAGCTATAAGTGTTATCGAAAGGCATTAAAGTTCTTTCCCAAAAACGCAGGGCTAAGGAACCGTACATCAGAAATGGAAGAGAAATACCCGGTATGCCCTATTGAATCTAAAGCCGATATTAAGGTTGCTTCGAGAATAGCTAGAACACGTGGATTGGGCGGAGCAAAAAAACTTCCCCCTTTGGCCCTCTGCATAAAATTTGATGTCAACCGTGCTGAAATAAAGGCTGATGGAAAAGCCCTGCTTGATGAATTCGCCAGAATGCTTAAAACCAATTTCGCAGGCTACCGGTTTGATGTTCAGGGCCATACAGATAATACCGGACCTAAAGAAAACAAGCTTGAATATAATATGAACCTGTCAAGAGAAAGGGCATTATCAGTCAAGAACTATTTGGCAGATATTGGTATTAGTCCTGATAAATTAGAAGTTGAGTATTATGCGTATGACAAGCCAATTGCTACCAATTTAACAAAAGAGGGAAGAAGACAAAATAGACGGGTTCAGTTTGAAGGACATAGGGTGTATAGATGATGCCACTTAACTTAAAAAATGGACATCCAAGAGGCAGATATGAAAACTATTTTTGTGGTAATAGCAATAGTGGCAGCGACATTTTTCTTTTCCAATTCAGTCATGGCAGGTGAGATAACCGGAAAGGTGCTTTATAAGGATGGCTCGCCGTGTTCAGGTTGTAAAGTTTCTGCGTCTATAAATAGCGGTGGTGTGACTGATGCTGTGTATTGCAATAGCAGTGGAAAATTTCGATTAAAATGGAGTAGTAACAACTGGATTGCAAAGCTATTCGTGAACGGTAATACGGTAGGTAGAGACATAAGACCGAGAGAATATGTTGAGATTAAGGTAAAATAAAATCATTTGTGCGTTTCGGACGCAGATTAACACAGATTTTCAGGATATTTTATCCGCAGATTACCCAGATGAAATAGAAAAATAAAAGGCCCCAGTGGAATATCAAACAGGTTCCACGGGGTAAACATTTCATTCCAGTACGATCCACCGGACCATCGGGGCAAGTGGGGCAGGCGCAGATTTTCAGGATTATATATTGATAGAAGGTCCGGCGACAGGGAATTTGGGCGGCTGTAAAGAGAGATTGAGAACTTGTTTGACAGGATGGTCGAGATTAAGAGAAAGTTATGGAGAATGAAAGGGAATTAAAGGATATTAAAGCTTTTCAATACCTCGGCCAATCTTTTATCTTCCCTTGCCAGGGTTTTAAGGGCATCAACAAGCCTGCGCAAGAGCCCTTCTTTATCTATAAAATCTATGGCCTCCCGACGGGCCTCTTTTATGATCGTCCTCCTGTCCCAATAGGCAAACCCGAAAATAGCGACCACGAGGGCGCCAAGTACCGCTGCCAGCACCTGTATAAAGCCCAGCATCTCCTTAAACCGGTTGTTAACGTCCTGACGGAAGTCATCTATCCTCTTATCCACCTGCTCAAATCTTTTGTCAAATTTTTTTTCCATCTCCACCATTTTAACCCTGAGTTCAATGAGGAGTTCCCTGTCCTTTTGTGTAAACCCGTCCTGGGAGAAGGCGATGGTAGGAATGAAAAAGATCAAAAACAGCAAAACAATTATTTTTGTAATATTCTTCATCATATTCTCTTTTTATTAATAGAAAAAATAACATATCAAATCGTGAAATGCAAGTGTTTAGTTTTTTTGAAAAAGCGTTTCGGACGCAGATTAACACAGATTTTCAGGAAGTTAAAATATAAAGAACTAACCAAAAAGATTATTGTCTGAGTGAATCTGCCTACCCCGTTAAATTGTCGTAGTTTTACTTAACCGGGGTTGATATCTGTGTCCTAATTTAACTATACCCAAGAAGCCTCCTCTTTATCCGAGATAACGATGCAGCATATATTTCATGGGCAATCTGGCCAATACGAAATCACCGGCACCATTGGGGAAGGGGGCATGGGCATCGTGTATAAAGGCATGCGGTATTCCCCTGCACCAGGTGGACATGTATCCATTCCTGTTGCCATAAAAATGCTGTTGCCTTCACTGGCCAGGGAACCTAAAATCCGCGAACGATTTTTTTATGAAGCAGATGCCCACAGCTCCCTTCACCATAATAATATTGTCCAGTTCATCGAGTTTCTTGAATATGCCGGTAATTATTTCATAATCATGGAATTGGTGGATGGTATTTCCATAGATAGTCTCTTGCAGGCAAAGGGTGTCTTATCTTCCGGTTCTGCACTCCATATAATATGGCAGGTTCTTGATGCCTTAGAATATACACATTCTCACAGCCCCCCAATTGTCCATCGTGATATCAAACCGTCCAATATCTTAATTGACATCTCTGCCTTAGCCAAACTTACAGATTTTGGGATTGCCCGGATCGCCGGCACACGAAGATTAACATCTACCGGCGCCAAGGTGGGTACATTATGGTATATGCCGCCAGAGCAGATCAAGGGTCTTGATGTCGATCATAGAGCGGACATATACGCTCTTGGCATAACCTTATACGAAATGGTTACGGGTAATGTTCCCTTTGATGGAAAGGGGGAATATGAAATATGCTCAAATATTATAAAAAAAGAGCCCGTACCCCCGTCTTATTTTTTACCGCAGATCGACAGAAGGATTGAAAAAATCATCATGAAGGCCATTGCCAAGGATCCCGTTGATCGCTACCAAAACGCCATGGACTTTAGAGAAAAGATGATAGAATTCCTTCCTGCTCGAAAGGATAATACACATGAGACCATTGTGGAATCACAACAGATGAAGCATTTTGAGAGCAACAATAGCCAAATTCAAATGCCACACCCGGCCAGTCTTTTGAGTCTTTTGGAAAACGCCAAAAAACGAATTTCTCCAATTATTAAAAAATACTCGGATGTAGTTCCAAAATTGAAAAAGGCCCTGGTAGATTACATCTCTGATAGGCATTCTAACAGTTACGAGGCTCAACTACATCAGGCATCGTCTCAGGCAACTACGCCAGTATATCCTGCCGGAACATATGGAACGATTATAGCGTTGGGAGGGACTCTGGCAGGGAGTCAATTTGTTATGGACAACAATGGACTAAGAATTGGACGAGATCATACCAGGTGTCAAATTGTATTGCCAGACGGCAACGTCTCTGGAGAACACGCCTGGATAGTACCATTGGACGAACAGGTGACTATTATTGATCTAAATTCCACCAATGGAATATTTCTAAACCAAGAGCGCATTAGTGAACGGGCAGTTCTTAATAATAACGATGTCTTCCAGTTAGGATCAATGGGGGCGAACTCTTTCGTGTTTAAGTCCAATTAACTCAAACGCATAGAAACTTTTTTCCCAAGATAGAAAGGATGCTCTGTATATAAGGAATGCAAAGAAATCATCTCAATCCGTTAAACCAGCCAGAAAAGCTTCCCTGTAGACTGCTATTAAAAGGGGTGTTTGAATGAAACAGACAATTACAGTTGGCCGCTCTCCAGATAACGATATTGTGCTGGATTTCCCCCAGGTTTCTTCTTATCACGCCCGATTTATAAAGGATGGAGACGGGTTTGTTGTAGAAGACCTTCAAAGCTCCAACGGCACATTTGTTAATGGGCAGCGAATTTCAAGAGAGCGAGTCACGTTTGCAGATAAGATTTATCTTGGTAGTCTCCCCTTCAGTATGGACAATTTAAGAGATGAAGTTTTTTCCAAAATCACCGGACAACGTCCGGCCTTTGACCAACCAGTAACGCAGATTGATACACAGCCGGGCGCAAAACCAATTGTTATCGGCAGGTCAACGGATTGCGATATCTTTATAGATTACCCGCAGGTCTCGGGGCACCACGCAAAAGTCACACCAGCTACCGATGGCTTTCTGGTGGAAGACCTGCAAAGTACTAACGGCACCTTTATCAGGGGGCAACGGATTATTGCTCCCCAACTTGTTAGGACTGATGAAACCATCTATCTCGGCTCCTATAAGTTTTGTCTAAGCCAGTTGGAACCAGCCAAAAAGCGGACGGCTTTTCTTGACATTTCTGAAATTATTAAATCATCGGAGAAGATTCAGCTACAAAAGGAGTCAATCACTATTGGTCGTGACCCGGATAACGATATTGTTCTTGCGTATCCACAAGTTTCCAATTTTCACGCCATCTTGAAAAAGACTGCCAAAGGTTATGTTATTAGTGACTTGCGCAGCACCAATGGAACTTTTGTCAACGGACAACGTGTCAAAAGTTGCCTGATACAGGATAACGATCAAATTCAACTCAGCTCCATGATGCTGGCACTGGCACATGGTGCTCTTGAAAAGCATGATCAGAGTAAAAGCGTCCGTGTAGATGTGCTTGACGCAATGCAAACAGATGGGAAAACAATATATTTAAACAAGGTATCGCTCTCCATCTTTCCTAACGAATTTGTGGGGCTTCTTGGTCCCAGTGGGGCAGGAAAATCCACATTGCTGGATACCATTATTGGAATCCGAAAAGCGACATCTGGCCAGGTTTTTATCAATAATACCAACCTGTATGAGAATTTTGACGCATTCCGTCAGTGGATCGGATATGTCCCCCAGGATGACATTATTCACAATGAATTGACCGTAAGACAATGCTTGTATTTCACGGCTAAATTGCGCTTGGCTCTTAATGAGACAGAGATTAACAAGAGGATTGACGAGGTCCTGGAAGAATTGGAGCTTAAGCATATTCAACATAAACAAATTGGAGGAAGAAAAGAAAAAATTAGCGGGGGCCAACGGAAAAGAGTGAGTCTGGGAGTGGAGCTTTTGGCCGAACCCGGTTTGTTGTTTCTCGATGAACCTACCAGCGGTCTTGACCCAAGAATCGAAAGACTCATGATGAAGCTTTTTCGTCGGCTGGCTGATCAGGGGCGAACGATTGTCGTCACTACCCATAGCATGGAAAGTCTGGATCAACTTGACAATATTGTTTTTTTATCGGAGGGCGGCACATTGGCCTATTACGGTCCGGCCAGGGAATGTGGCAAATATTTTGGGGCAGATAATGCGGCAAATATATTTGAGCAATTGAAATTAGCTGATGCCCCCAATAGAGAAAATGAATACAAGAATTCATCCTATCATAAAAGTTATATTGAAGGACGACTTGCTGATTTAGCGCCTTATAAAAGTAACCACCCAAAGCAAATGGAAAGCACCGGATCAAAGTTTATTGATTTCAAACAACTTGGTATTTTATTGAAACGAAATCTTACGATTAAATTGAAAGATTGGCGCAATACAATACTGTTGTTGAGCCAGGCACCGATAATTGCCTTTTTATTGACAATAGGTTTTGAAAAACCAAATTCATCACTTTTGCTAATGATAAGCATATCTGCTATCTTTTTCGGCTGTATAAATTCCTGCAGAGAGATAGTCGGGGAGCGTTCTGTATACATGCGTGAAAGAATGGTTAACCTTTCCATTCCTTCTTACCTTCTTGCCAAGGTTGGCGTATTGGCTGGATTTTGTCTATTGCAAGGAGTGATGCTACTGTCAATTATCTATGCTAAAATTGACATGAAAGGAGATTTCATGTCCATGTTTTGCTTATTCTCTCTTACCGCTGTTGGCGGTCTCTTCCTTGGCTTGTTTATTTCCACCATTGTAGACACCCAGGAAAAAGCCATGGCTATCGTCCCCATTGCACTTCTCCCCCAAATTATATTTTCAGGCGCTCTATTCCCCTTGAAAGATATATCGAAATACATTTCGTATCTAACCATTTCCAGGTGGTCAGTAGAGGCGCTTCATGATTTTGAGGGGTATTGGGATGCTATCATACTGAAAAGTTTAACAAAAGATAATCTTCTTTATGATATTTTTGCAATTTTTACAATTATTACAATCCTTCTTTGCTGTACATATTTTGCATTAAAGAGATATGATATTAAATAAGTAAAACATAGCAATAATATCATTTAGGCCAAACATGATTGGGAGGCGCCATAATGTTAATTCCAAATATAATAAAACGCTATTCATTATATAAGATGGTAAGCATTATAACTTTTTTATCTATTACGCTATGTGCCCTTTATTCATGTTCGCCCCGTACTGATCCTGCTACTAAATCCATATTGGATCTTCTGGCAGATGATCCACCGCTTTCTGAATTTAAGGAAAGGTTTAATCAGGCTATTTGGAATTCCGGAGATCAGGAACTTATAGAATTAGTGGAATCATTATTACACCTGATCGCAGATGATAACGAAATTCAGGAATTCAGAGATGCGAAAAATAAATTTGCATCCAAGTTTGGAGTTGATCCTACAGATTTAACGGGTATGGTTACAAAATCACTTGATAAAGCAAGTGATTTCCTTTTTGGACAGGCCAGCAAGAAAAGTTCCCTAAAACCTGAAGAAGTAATGCAGAAAATGATATTAAAAGTATTAGCGCAGTTTTTACAATCCAATTCAGAAAAAATCAAAAAGATGGGCATTAAAGGATTTCTTACACAATTCCTTTCTAACTACGAAATACCAAAACCTGGCATAGGTGCTCCATCAGGTTCAAGCCCAAGTAGAAATGGGCGGCTAAGAGTGGGTGATTGTGTCTTCCAACAGTTTACTCCGGATGATTTAATTGCCAGGGCCATGTTCGTTAAGGCTGAACTTTTTGGAGAGATTGTGGATATAAGCGGTAACATGGCCAAGGTTTACTGGAAACGTCAGAATGCATATGCAGCGGACAGGACTAACCTTGGTAAAGAATTTTTAGGAAAGACCACCGAGGTACCGGTAAAATACTTAAACCCGTGCTCAACAAGAGGGGCAAGGTCAATCTCGGATGTTTTGAGGGGATATTAATGATAAAATAGTACTCAAGTTTTCGCACCAAAATAAATTATAAGGAGCAAAACTTATTTTGAAAAGAATAGGAATAGTTGTAAAGGCGGATGCAAAGGCCGGAAAAAAGGCCGATGAACTTGAAAACTGGCTACGGTCAAAAGGCATGGATGTTGTAAGGAAAGAAACTTCTCCTCCTCGAAAATTTTCGATCCCTGGCGAATCCTCTGCGCCATCTGATCTTTCTTGTATTTTCGCCCTGGGTGGTGATGGAACTTTTTTAAACGCTGTCTGCTGGATAGGAGAGCAAGACATCCCCATCCTCGGCGTAAAGTTTGGCGAAGTAGGTTTCCTGGCGGAAATTACAGAAGAAAACCTGTTTGCTGTGGCTGAATCCATTTTGAATGAAAATTTTACCATAAAGCCCAGGATGCGCCTTCTTGTAAAGGTTTTTAGAGAGGGAAAGGAAATTGCCCGCGAAACTGTCCTGAACGATATGGTTATTAACAGGGGGGCTTTTGCCAGGCTGGCACATATAAAAACATATATAGATGATAACTATTTAACCACTTACAGCGCCGACGGTCTTATCGTGGCAACCCCAACCGGTTCCACAGCCTATTCGCTTGCTGCCGGAGGGCCTATTATACATCCTGATGTAAAAGGAATAATAATGACACCTATTTGCCCCTTTACTCTAACAATACGACCTTTAATAGTTCCTGAATCAGTATCCATAAAAATCATGCTTGAAGAAAAGTCGTCAGATGTTATGCTTACTTTTGACGGCCAGACGAGTCTCGAAATAAATGAAAAAGATACTATTATCGTGCAAAAAGGGCTCCATCCTATCAATATGATAACCATGGAGGACAGACCCTATTTTGAT
>Ga0255419_10100_pt1 | contig 18316 bp, 23 predicted proteins | sample ANMaggSeSYBR02J3_FD_182658 | JGI IMG/M metagenome (GOLD analysis project Ga0255419, IMG submission 182658) | Sediment cell enrichment communities from methane seep in Santa Monica Basin, California, United Staets - ANME aggregate JGI... | ecosystem: Environmental > Aquatic > Marine > Cold seeps >...
GCTCCCTCTCGCCTTCACCCTATCCGGGTGCCCGTCCCGCTCTGCTCCCGCCGCCCCTGTGGTGTGGGGGCTGGCAGGCGCTTTTCGATTATTTCGGCGGTCTGAGGGAGTGAAGTCCGATAGGCCGACGTGGGTGGGGCTCTAAGAGCATTGACAAAGAAGTAGCTAAATTTCGAAATATTATTCAAAGGCTGATTTTAATTGATAATTCCGGTCTCTATCCCTTCTTCGACTCTCCTAATGCTCCAATACAAATCTTATAAAGGTAGAAACACAATTATATATTGAAAATTATGGATTTGAATTTTGCCTTATCTTCATTTATCACACTCTTCATTATTGTGGATCCTATAGTGAACGTGCCCCTTTTCATGGCAATACTTGCCAATTTCAAAAAATCTGATCGGAAGAAAATGGTCAAAAAGGCTACAATTATTGCAGCTATAGTCTTAATAATCTTCACTCTTGCAGGAGATACAATATTTCGCCTGTTGAGTATAGAGATGTACTCTTTTAGAATAGCAGGTGGTTTACTTTTATTTATTATCTCCATTGAGATGCTATTTGGCAGAAGGCCACATACTAAAAGCAGTGCTGAGGAAGAAGAAGAGGCATTAATTAAAGAAGATGTCGTGGTTACCCCTCTCGCTGTTCCTTTGCTCACTGGACCCGGGGCTATAACGACAGGAATAGTACTTTTCCATGCTGCAAATGGAACTACAAATAAAATCCTCCTCTTCTTAGATATTGGTCTGGTGTTCCTGATTTCATATTTTATTCTATCCAGGTCCGAAAAGGCATTTGAAATCTTGGGTAAAACGGGAACGATGGTTATTGTAAGGATTATGGGCCTGCTTCTGGCAGCTATAGCAGTCCAGTTTGTAATAACAGGAGTTGAAGGGGCAATAACAGGTATAATTTAACAGATGTTTACCAGGTCAAAGCTATTTCTTTTTTAAGTTTATTTTGATTTCCTTACATTAAACAACTCCCAACGCCCATCCTTTCTTCTACTCCCTGCCCCTCCATTTCGGTTCACTCATACAGGGTGACCCTTTTGATTTGATATTAACAATTATACCCCCCAGCTCTGCTGCGGTTGGGTGTGCCGGCGCAACGTTTGACTTTGCTTTTTTCCCTCCCAAATTGAACTATCGCTTATACTCGTGTTGTGCTAATTCTCTTCACGCCTTACTTTTTATCATCAAGTAATAAGAAGCAGAGTAGATAAAAAGCACTACGAAAAATATTAAGATGAAAGTAGATCGACCTAATATGATATCTAGCATTATAACAAGTGCTGGAACGACCAGGAATAGGGGCAGTGTTATGCATGCCCATATCCATGTTAAAGCCCTATTCCATGATTTATTGCTTATCGTAATAGCTAACCACCACAGGGGAAACAACATAGTAATAATATAAGGAATGTATAGTGATGCTGATGGGTAGTTATACATAAACATGAATATAACTACAGTTATTAAAGACAGGATGTTAAGCCCTGAGTGTGAGCCAGTCATCCGATTCTATCCCAAAAACACTTGACCACGTGGCTCATTCCGACCTCCATATTTATTGTGATATCCTCCCGAGTCACATACCCCGGATTTAAGTACCAAGGCCTGTAAATAATACTTCTCTTCCCGATTTTCTACTCAGTCCGTCAATGTCCATATTAATTTTTATTACTTCACACATCACACCAAAAATAACCTACTCTCATAAAAATATTCCCATCCCCTACCAAAAAATCTACACACCCACCACCCACACCTTAAATCCCATAAAAAACCAAATATACCACCAGAACTAATTTTAAACCCATACAGGTGATACATTGAACCCTATGGAGGCACATGCCCTTACAAAACAATTCGGTAAACTTACAGCCGTGGACAACCTCAACCTCCGGATAGCGCAGGGCGAGTTCTTCGGTTTCATAGGCCCCAACGGCGCAGGCAAGACCACGACCCTGCAAATGCTGAGCGGCCAGCTCCCGCCCACCTCTGGCCCTGCCACCGTACTTGGCATCAATGCCGCTGCCAATCCCATTGCAGTAAAGGCCGCGGTGGGCACAGTGCCAGAACTGGAATACCCGCCCAGCTTCCTTAGTGTGGAAGAATACCTGCACTCTGCGGCCGCCGTTCCGGGACTGGACGATGACGGCAGGGTGTATAAGTGGATAGAGTTCTTCGGGCTTGCGGACAGGCGCACCACGCTTTGCATGAGCCTGTTCATCATGCTTATAGTATCCACTTACGTAAGCTTGGTGGTTGCCTACCTTACAGGCCTGTTCACCAACAGTTACCTATTGGACGCAAAAAATTCTATTCCAGTTCGCTGCTGCCGTAGTTCCCGCGCTTGTAGCACAAACACTTTTATCATTCTATTGCCAAATGAATGACAGTATTGCAACGCTTTGCATTGCAGGATCTGGTATTCTGCTGCTCGCTGCCTCAAAGATAATACTGGGTCGGTTAGATACACGGTGGAAAAACACAATGTTCAGGATTGCCTGAAAATCCCTGGAGGAATGTATTGCTCAACAGGAAAAAGGATATATTAACAGACTGGGTAAAACCCATAGCAAGGATATTCAGCAGGATAAATCCTAACACAGTAACTATCCTGGCCCTGGCATTTTGCATTGCAGCCGGACTCTATTTTGCAGCCGGACATCTGGTAATTGCAGGATTGATGCTGCTACTTGGCGGATTCTTTGATGTGCTTGACGGGGCCGTGGCCAGGGAGAACGGCCGGGTCACTAAGTTCGGTGGCCTGCTTGATTCGGTATCAGATAGATATGCCGATGCTGCCGTGTTTTTAGGTATCATGTGGGGAGGGCATGCGGCATTTCCGCCTTATATCGGGAATGACTGGCTCTTTTCTGGCTTAGCACCTTATATTGAGAATGACTGGTTCCTTGGTGGCTTAGCGCTTACAGGGTCACTGCTTGTCAGTTATACAAGAGCAAGGGCAGAGGCTGGCGGGACTGGTGTACTGGACATCGGAGTAGCAGAGCGGGCCGAGCGGATGATATTGATCATCCTGGGTGCGTTTACGGGATTATTGCACTGGGCTGTCCTGGTTGTGGCAGTGATATCCCACCTCACGGTCCTTCAGCGTATGATAGCAGCCAGAAGGATACTGAAGGGACAATAACACCTTTTCTTGTCCCGTTTTCAGGCAGTGGATACTTATGAGCCGGTTTTACCCTTATTACAGTCAGAACTCTTATGACAGGAAGGACCCTTTACCCCATCATCCGGCAAGGTGGCCTCATGCAGGTATTTTCCTTTAATTACCAGCTTCCTTTTTTTTCAGGTAATCTTCAATGGCTGCATGTAGTCCATCAGCGGCCAGGTTCGAGCAGTGCAATTTAACAGGCGGCAGCCCGTCCAGTGCATCGGCCACACTGTCCCTGGTGATCTCAAGAGCTTGCTCAATGGTCATGCCCATAGCCATTTCTGTGATCATGCTGCTGGTGGCAATAGCCGCACCGCAGCCAAATGTTTTGAATTTAATATTTGTCAGTTTGCCGTTATCGACCTTGATATAAATGGTCATCATATCACCGCAAACAGGATTACCCACTTCTCCCACACCGTCAGCATCCTCTATCTCGCCAACATTCCTGGGATTGCTGAAATGATCCATTACTTTTTCACTGTACATATTTTTACCACTCTAATATTAAAATTATTTATCAATTTAATAACTTAATAATTAATCTTTCGGAGCAATGGGTGACATGGCCCTTAGTTTTTTCACGATATCGATTAGGTTCTCTACCACATAATCCACTTCATCCATAGTATTCTCGTGCCCAAGTGTGATCCTGAGATTTCCGTGTATCTTTTCTGGTATGATACCCAGAGCCGCAAGTACATGTGAAGGTTCCAGCGATTTTGATGAGCAGGCAGAACCTGTGGATACAGCCACTCCTTTCATGTCGAGCATCATGAGCAGGGATTCGCCTTCCACATAACTGAACCTGACGTGTACGTTATTACACAGACGTTTCGTGGGATGACCGTTCAGGTATGATTCCGGGATTGAGTCCAGTATCTTCCTGATCATGGTATCCCTAAGGTTTTCCAGGTATTTTGTATCTCCCTCCAACCTCTGTTCTGCCAGTTCGACGGCTTTTGCCATGCCCACAATACCAGGGATGTTCTCAGTACCGGCACGTTTTTTCATTTCGTGGCTACCGCCTTGTGACAGGCCCAGGAGCCGGGTGCCTTTGCGTACATACAATGCGCCTACACCTTTTGGCCCATATATCTTGTGGGCAGATATTGACAGCATATCCACACCCAGGTCATCCATATTGACCGGCATCTTGCCAACGGACTGGACTGCATCGGTATGTACCAGTACCCCATGCTCATGGGCAATTGCACTGATCTCCTTAATAGGCTGGATTGTGCCAATTTCGTTGTTGGCATGCATGATCGAAATTAATATTGTATTATCAGTGACAGCATCTTCAACATCGGCAGGGTCTACCAGCCCCTGGTCGTCTACAGGTACATAGGTTATTCTATAGCCTATATCATCGAGATATTTACAAGTGTTGAGTATAGCAGGATGTTCTATCACCGAGGTTATGATATGTTTTCCCTTATTCTTTTTCAGGTAGGCTATGCCTTTAAGGGCAAGGTTATCTGATTCGGTCCCACCTGATGTGAAAATGATCTCTTCAGGTTCGGCCCCGAGAAAATCAGCGACCGTTTTCCTTGAACTGATCAATGCCTGCGCTGCCTCCTGCCCGAAAGTATGAAGACTGGATGCATTCCCATATAATTCATTAAAAAAGGGCAGCATTGCATTTACAACTTCAGGATCGGGTCTGGTCGTAGCACCATGATCCATATATATCCGTACCACTTTATTGTCACCTCGATTTTAGGGGTACATATTTCCCAATATGCATATAATTTCCTGAATCGGTAAATGTAAAAAATAGTAATTAGTACGTAAAGGATATACTATCCAATACGTCCTATCTATTAATAAAAAGTGTAAATCAAACTTTTATCTGTTCCGGGGAAAAACCCCTTTTTACAAGCACATCTTTCATTCTGTTTTTATGATTTCCCTGCAATTCAATTGCATCGCTCTTCACAGTGCCACCACAGGCGAACTTGGATTTAAGATAAGTTATTAGTTCATGTAGATCAATTTCATATGGATCCAGACCTTCAATAACTGTCACCTCTTTTCCATATCTCCGCCTATTTATCTTCACAATAATTCGCTGTTGTTCCTTTGCGACCTCTTCACAGATACAAAGCTCTCTGGGAAGACCGCAAACGGTACACATCTCTGAACTCATTTCTTGAATTGCTCCTCCATATTAGGATAGATACAGCATTATTATATTTAATGCCTTTGTATTGGTTGATACTGATGGTATTAATATATAATGGTACGCCCATTGCCAGTGAGATTTCATATGCGAAAAATATTTTCAGTCAGATGCTGGGATTAATGCTGCATAAGAGCATACCTGAGGATTTTGCCCTTATTTTTGTCCTTAGAAGAGCTGGTACGGTTGGGGTCCATATGTTGTTCATGGTCTTCCCGATCGATGTAATATTCCTGGATTCTGATAAAAAGATTATCGGAATCGCCACACTAAAACCATGGACAGGTTACAAACGGATGAAAAGGGTCAAATATATTATTGAAATGAACCCGGGAACAGTAGAACGATTCAATTTGATACAAGGTGAACAATTGATCTTTTGAGCAGTTGACCTTTTGAACAATTAACCTTCTGGGAATCAGGCAAAAATATCATAACTTTTATGAGATGTACCGGACAATAACTGTTCAGGGTAATATATATGGGCACAACGATACTCTGGCTGAACCGCAGGGATATGGATGGGTTGATAGACATATACAATGTACTTCATGTTGTGGAAAATGCCTTCCGGGAGCATGGTCTGGGCAGGGTCCAGATGCCGCCGAAGGTTTACTTGGATTTTAAGGCGCACAACGGCGACCTGCGCACTATGCCAGGTTATCTGGAAGACATGGATATTGCAGGTGTCAAACTGGTGAATGTACATCCCGACAACCCAAAAATCGGGCTGCCTACGGTCATGGCCTTGATGATATTGAATTCCACAAAGACAGGCGCACCCCTGGCAGTGATGGATGGAACCAGCCTGACCGACCTGCGTACCGGTGCTGCCGGTGGAGTGGCTGTAAAGTATCTTTCAAGGGAAGATTCAAGGGTCGTGGGCATGATAGGACTGGGGAGGCAGGCAAGGACGCAGCTTCGTGCTATTATGGCAGTCAGGGATATTAAAAAGGTAAAGATATTCGACAAGTCCAGCGAATCTACTATAGCATTTAAAGTAGATATGGAGAAGGAAATGGGAGTCGAAATAGAATCAGAACCAGATGCTCATAAAGTATGTGATTGTGATATCCTTGTGACTACAACCCCTGTGAAGAGTCCGGTGGTCAAGGCTGAATGGATCAGGGGAGGTACCCATATCAATGCTATCGGGGCGGATGCAGCAGGTAAAGAAGAACTTGATCCAATGATCCTTAAAAAAGCAAAGGTAATAGTAGATGCCATTTTGCAGGCAACTCATTCAGGCGAGGTGAATGTGCCCATTTCGACAGGCATATTTTCAGTGAACGAGATATATGCTGAACTGGGCCAGGTGGTCAGTGGCATCAAGCAGGGAAGGGAGGACGAAAGTGATATAACGGTCTTTGACTCCACAGGTCTTGCCATCCAGGATGTGGTAACTGCAGACTTGGCATACAAAAAAGCGCTGGAGAAGAAGGTGGGATTAGAACTGGAGATGTTCTGACTTCTTAATCCTCATCCCAGCAAATTAAAATCACATCCTTTTTAAATAAGAAAGTCGAAGGTTTACTTACATGTGACTAGTGACTATGGTAGAGTCGTCAACTTACACGTGGCTAGTGACTTTGGTAGAGTCGTCAACTTTCACGTGACAAGTGACTTTGGTAGAGTCGTTAACTTAGTTTAAATGAGGGAAATAAATGAATTTAAATGCAACTTTCATTTCAGGAAGGACTGTTAACCAGGGTTGTAATCTGGAAAACAAGACTTCACAAGCGTATTTTGATGCTGCAGCGTATTGTGAGATGAACTCAGGAGATGCCAGTTCGTTAGGTGTTGAGCCCGGAAACAATGTCAAGGTAACTACGGATCACGGAAGTGTTGTAGTGCCGATGGCAATTTGTGATGGCAACCCGGATGGTTTGGTGTTCATACCCATGGGACCATGGGCCAATGCGGTTGTAGACCCGGATACAAAAGGATGCGGAATGCCTGGATTCAAGGGTATTTCTGCAGTAGTAGAGCCAACTGATGAAAAAGCACCGACCATGCCCGAACTCATGGCCAGGTTAAAATGAGGGAGGTAGGATATGATAATCAAAGATGTACTCTGTCCATTCTGCGGATGTCTCTGTGATGATCTGACAGTGGAAGTGGAGAACAATAAGGTACTGGATGTGAAACATGCCTGCAAGATAGGCGCAAGTAAGATCATGGGCCATGACAGGATCAAGGCGCCCATGATGCGGGACGACAAGAACGGTGAGTTCAGGGAAGTATCCTATGATGAGGCCATTAATGAGTCTGCAAAGATACTTGCCAATTCCAAGCGCCCACTGTTGTACGGCTGGGCATCAGGCATATGCGAGATGATGTCGAAAGGTATCCTGCTCAACGAAGAGGTGGGAGGAATTATAGATAATACAGCCAGTGTGTGTCACGGGCCGTCTGTCCTGGGTGTCCACGAGAAGGGACTGCCCACCGGTACCCTGGGCCAGTTTGCCAACAGGGCCGACCTGGTAGTGTTCTGGGGCTGCAACCCGGTACAAGCACATCCCAGGCACATGAGCAGGTATTCGGTATTCAATAAAGGATTTTTCGCGACCAAGGGGCGGAAATCCAGGAAAGTCGTGGTATTTGATGTCAGAAAGACCGATACTGCCGAGATGGCTGACGAGTATGTACAGGTGAATCCGGGAGAGGACTATATTGTTATGTCTGCCCTGCGGGCTATTATTGCTGACAAAGCCGACGTGGTCCCGGATAGCGTAGGCGGTGTACCCAAAGAGAAATTAGTTGAACTGGCAGAGGCCATGAAGGGTGCGAAGTTCGGTATTGTTTATTTCGGCATGGGCCTGACCCAGAGCCGTGGTAAGTATAAGAACATCGATAATGCGGTGTCCCTTATCACTGAACTGAACGCCCACGGAAAGCACAGCATCATACCCATGCGGGGACACTACAATGTAGGTGGTTTCGGGCAGGTATGCGCCTGGACGACGGGTTATGCCGGTGCGGTGGATATGTCAAGGGGCATTCCATACTATAACCCTGGCGAAACCTGTTCCAATGACCTGCTGATGCGGGAAGAGATCGATGCAGCCTTCGTTATTGCCGGGGATGCAGGGGCACATTTCCCTGCCCAGTCCATTGCCCGAATGAGCAAGGTGCCTGTAATACAGGTTGACCCGTTCCACAACCCGACCACTGAGATGGCAAATATCGTGATACCCACCAAGGTATCTGGTGTGGAACTGGAAGGCACTGCATACAGGATGGATTGTGTGAGTCTGCGGATGCGCAAACTGGTGGATGTGGACTTCCCGTCTGATGAAGAGGTGCTGGATAAGATAATTTCAAAGGTAAGAGAGATAAAGGGGGCTTCATCATGAGTGAAATGCTGATCAAGAACGCAACTGTGTATGACCCTATCAATAATATCAACGGGGATATGATGGATATTGCCGTTAAGGACGGCAAGATAGTAGACAGTGTGAGTGGTAGTGCCCAGACCATAGATGCCGGAGGGCGGCTGGTCTATCCGGGCGGTGTGGACGCACATACTCATATCGCTGGCAGTAAGGTGAATGTGGGACGTATTATGCGGCCTGATGATTCACGCCTGAACAATAAACCCAGGACCAAAGTGACCCGGCCCCGTACCGGATATACAGTGCCAAATGTATATTCTATGGGATACGGGTATGCTGAGATGGGATATACCACAGCTTTCGAGGCTGCTGTTCCTATCCTGAAAGCAAGACATACTCATGAGGAACTGGAAGAGATACCCATCATTGATAAAGGCGGCCTGACACTGTTCGGCAGCAACTGGATGGTAATGGACGCAATCCGTGAGAACGATCTGGACAGGCTGGCGGCATATGTGGCCTGGGGATTGCTGTCATCACGTGGTTGGGGCGTAAAGATAGTGAATCCTGGTGGCGGCGAAGCATGGGGATTCGGCAAGAACGTATCAGGGCTGGACGATCCTGTTCCCAACTTTGAGGTTACGCCCAGGCAGATTGTCAGGCAACTGGCAGAAGCTAACGAGAAATTGAACCTTCCCCACAGCATACACCTGCACTGCAACAACCTGGGTAAGCCTGGTAACTACGAGACCACATTGGCAACTTTCGATGTCTGCAAGGACATTAAATCCAAGCGGGACCGTCAGTCACTGCACGTAACCCATGTGCAGTTCAATGCGTGGGGTGGAAACCACTGGGGCGATTTCGAATCAAAGGCAGAACCAATTGCCGATTACCTGAACAAGAACGACTTTTTGACAATTGATATGGGCCAACTTGTGTTCGGCAGTGCTACCACTATGACCGCAGACGGTCCGGTGCAGTATGCCAATGCCAGGCTGCTTAAGGCCAGGTGGTCAAACGGCGATGTAGAGCTTGAGGATTCGTCAGGTGTCACTCCACTGGAATACCATCCGCAGAGCTATATCCACGGTATCATGTGGGCTATCGGACTTGAACTGGCCCTGCTGACCAAGGACCCATGGCAGGTCTTGATGACCACGGACCATCCTAATGGCGGACCGTATGTTAACTACCCGATGGTCATGACCATGCTGATGAGCAAGAAGAGGCGAGAGGAAGAAATGGCAAAGATAGCTGAGCTGACCTTTGAGCGCACAAGCATTGCCGGCATTGACAAGGAACTGGACTGGTATGATATTGCTATCAAGACCAGGGCTACACATGCCAAGGTGCTTGGAATAGTAGAGCACGGAAAGGGCCATCTTGGTGTGGGTGCTGACGCAGATATCGCTATCTATGATATCAAGCCTGATGAGACCGATGCCACTATCGAGTATAATAAGGTGGAGGCTGCATTCAGGTACGCTGCTTATACTATTAAGGGCGGCGAGATCGTGGTGAAGGACGGCGAGATCACTGCTACACCTAAGGGCAAGACCTTCTGGGTGAAGTCTACCGCACCTGCGGACGGACATGAGCGGATGATGGAAGACCTGAAGATGAAGTTCAAGAAATACTATTCAGTGAGCATGGCCAACTACATGGTACAGGATGAGTATGTGGAGCATCCGTATGTGGTTGAAACAGGGTACCAGTAAAGGAGGTGTGAAGAATGCAGACAATTACTTTAGTACCAAAAGAACAGTTTAAGATATCTGTTGAAGCTGAAACGATAACACCCGACAATTTTGCAGGCAAGAGCGCTGATGAGATCGGCGCACTTGTAGCATTCGAGGGTAATGCGCCCCGGCCTTTGTCAGAGTTGTTCGATATCAAGGTTGACGGCAGCGCTGATGCGGCTGATGACGTGAAGATCGAGATCAACGGCAATGTGAACAGGGTAAAGCGTATCGGTGAGGCTATGACTGCCGGACTCATTATGATAAACGGCGATGTGGATATGAGATGCGGCGCCAAGATGAAGGGCGGCACAATCACCATTAAAGGCAATGCTGATTCCTGGGTCGGCCAGGAGATGACGGGCGGCGAGATCAATGTCCAGGGCGATGCAAACTACTATGTGGGTGCTGGCTATCGCGGCGAGGCATGCGGCATGCGCGGCGGCAAGATCACGGTGTTCGGAAATGCCAATGATTTTGTGGGCGAGCATATGTGCGGCGGCGAGATCGTTATTAAGGGCAATGCCGGTATTATGCCGGGGGTGTCCAACAAGGGCGGTAAGATCGTTATTGAGGGCGATACTGACATGCCTGGCAGTGAGATGACCAAGGGTACCATTATCGTTAAAGGTACGGTCAAGGATCTGATGCCTGTGTACCAGCGTGAGGGTGTTGAGGCTGTGGACGGCGTGGAGTTCACCAAGTATGTTGGCGACGTGGTCGTTGACGGTACGGGTGAGCTGTTCGTTAAGTGAGTGAAGGATAGAAGTTTTTGTGCGGGTAAGTCCCTTTTGGGGTAAAGGGGCTGCCCCCACTTTTTGTTTTTATGAATATTTTTAAGGAATTAAAACGTGGGAACAGTAGGGAAGAAGAGTATTTCAGTGTTGCTCTTGCGATTTTGTTGGATGAAATTCCAGAACTTACTTCTTATTTATTAGGTGAAATATTAGATATTTCTGATGATTCGGAAGAGTATGAAATAATACTTGAGTATCAGATACCAGATGGCCGAATAGATATTGCAATAAAGTCAATACATTATGAAATCTATATTGAAAATAAAATCTCATCTGATTTAAGTGATTCACAGTTAGAAAGGTATTCGAAGCATCTCGAAAGTATCGATAAAACCACAAAACTTATACTATTAACACGGGATTTTATTGAAGATAAAACAATTCAAAAGTACACTGATAAATATATTTTTTGGACTGAATTGTATACTTTAATAGAACTATTTACAAATTCAATATTAGAAATAGATGCAAAAAAATATTTACTTGAACAATTTTTAAAATTTCTGAGGGAAGAAAATATGTCAGATGAAAAAGTATCATGGGAATATACAGAGGGAATTAAATCATTTATGAATCTGCTAAACATGATTCAATTGATATTGAAACAATTAAAATTAGAAGGTCATATAAAGAAGATTCGCAAAAAAAGTATTGGTGAATATTATGCTGGATTTGCATTTGAAAAATATAATGAAGGTGATCATGAATTTTGGATAGGTACCTATTATGAAGATGTTAACAAATTATTTATAGAAATCTATGAAGATTTTCTTGAAAAACATGGAACTAATAAGTTTAAAGAACTTGAAGAATCCCCCTCTGAAACCACATCTCATATTTATGATTTCGATAGAAATTATTTTTTAGCATATTCAAAGAAAAAGCAAAATGAAGCTATATATAATTTCATCAAAGAAAGTTTAGATGATGTGGATGAAATAATAAGTTGATGCTAGTGCAGGACTTTTTGTGCATTGCAAGTGCTAAATCATTTCAAACTTAAAAAATCTTCAGTTGACAATCCAGATTGTTTGATTATTGCCTTTAACGTCCCTTTTGGAATTTCTGTTCCTGGATGGTTCGGGACTGTAACTCTTCTGCTGGTAGTTGTATTATACCAGATTTCATGACTGCCTTTAGCCTGCCTGTCAAACTCAAAACCGGATTTTTTGAGTATTTTAATAACAGCAGATGCTGTCATAGGAGGTAATCGTGTCATGCTTCAATGCTAACAGGGATTTGCACATTTGTGAAATGATTTATGGATTTATTAGCCTCAAAAGGAAGCGGGTCATTATGGTCAATATATGATTCAATTAGTTTCTTAGCAACGTCCTGGGCAATTTCCATAGTTTCGGCAATGGTCCTGCCCTGTGCGATTAGCCCCTGTATGGAATCACTGGTGGCAAGGTAGCCCCCTTCTTCTAATTTTTCAATCTTTATCGAGATCATATATTCTGTCATGATTACCACGGTTGTCAGTTGTTTTAACAATGTATAGGAATAATTCTACTTCAATGTTTTTACCCATCCTGCTTAACACCCACCTTATTCAATTCAAGACGATCATTAAATATTGTGAAAAATAAAAATATTGTGTAAATCAATTATGCTTGGTGAAACAAAAGTCTCTAAAGGCTACCAGACCGTAGTACCTTCAAAGATACGAAAAGCCCACAATATAATCCAAGGAGACATCCTTGAATGGACTGACACTAACAACGGGATACTGGTGCGACCAAGAAAAAAACGGACACTGTAAGAATGACAGGTCTTGTAAGATTAGAAGGTGATGCTGTGGAATCCAAGAAAAAAGTACAGAAGGGGGGGAAATGATGAATGAGCAAGAAAATGTGCAACTAATCCAAGAACATTTTACGGCTTTTGGGAAGGGTGATTTTTCGGCTGTGCTCAATACAATTGCAGAAGATGTAGATTGGCAGTCACCAGCCACCCGGTCAATAAAAGAAGAAATGCCGTGGGCTAAACCGCGTCATAGTCGAGAGGAGGTATCTTCGTTTTTCAAGGAACTCCTTGATAATGTTCAACCTAAAAAATTCGAGATATTCCAGTTTATAGCTCAGGATGACAGAGTAATCGTGGAAGGGATGAATAGTGGAAAGGTAAAATCCACTGGCTGTGCCTATGAGCACGATTGGGTAATGGTATTTACTCTTCGAGACGGTAAAATCATCAGGCACCGACATTATTATGATACTGCTGATATATTGATGGCCTTTCGCAACAGATAAGACCTGCGTCAGATGAAATCACAGAAAGTAAGTAAAACAAAGTAATGCAAACCCACGAGTATCAACCTTAATGCATAGGAATTTCCATTACGAGGTCCGTGACTGGGTTATAGATAAGAAAGTATTAAATGAGGTGATGAAGATGGCAAAATATGAAATGAAACTGGAACACCTGTGCGAGGTTGTGGCTTATCTAACGCCACCAATTCCAATAGGTCCCAGCAGCTGGGGGGTAAGGTTGATATTCCCCATAGTCGAGGGAACGGTAAATGGTCCGAGACTTAAGGGGAAATGTCAGCCCTTTGGAGCAGATTGGGGACTCATTCGAGGGGATAACTGCCTTGAATTAGACGTCCGGTTCGTGATTGAGACCGAAGATGGTGCCTTGATTCATACGTATTATAATGGCATCGTTGACATGACGAAGGAGCAAGTTGAGAAAATCATGGTTGGAGGGCTTCCCCATGGGTTAGACTTTTATGTTACACCGCGTTTTGAGACAAGTCACGAGAATTATCAATGGTTGACGCGTATTCAGGCGGTTGGCCGTGGGAGTGTGGAACCGGAAGGGGATAGGCTCAAGGTTAGCTATTCTTGGTATGTATTAACGGGATAAAAGATGCATGAAAGAAAAGATAAGTCAAACTGCCAAGGATGCAGCCGATTTTAAGTTGTGGCATGGTTGGGGCTGGCGTGCCTTGAAGCATAAAAGTGAAAGACAAACAACTAGGACTGGAGGTAAATAATATATATGTTGAGCTATCCATATACAAATCAAGGTTTAGTTCGAAAAATCAGAAGGTGTATTAAGCATGACCGTTACACTTGAAACAATTCATGAAGATATATTATCGCTCAAAAGAGAGTTTGGCGGGGTAGTATCATATTTTGAAGAAGACAAAATGGAACTCTCAGAGAAAATAAAAAAACAGATAGATGACTCCCGCAAAACACCAATTTTTGAGATGCTGACCCAGGAAGAAGTTGAAAAGGAATTCTTGTGACCTTTGAGATTCTGTGGGACCCCAAAGTAATTTCGCAGTTACGGAAGTTGCCATCAGATGTATACTCTCGTATTGTGAAAAAAGTAAGGTTGGTAGGGGAGACAGGTTTCGAGCTCGAAGTGCTAAAGGATCATCAATATGGATTTAGAATTCGAGTTGGTGACTATCGTGTTTTATGTGATGTTGATTACAACCCACACAGGATTCTTATAACCCATGTTCTCCAGTATCACACCAGAATTCACAGTTTTCATCCATAAATAATCTTTTCTAACGTCCACTCCTCTCGATTTTTACCAAAATAATACTTCCTTAACTTTTCCAGATGTAGAACAGAATTCCAAACCGTGAACATTATATAATTGTTATAACATATAGAACAAATCATTGGAGAAAGGTGAAATTGAAAATTACGACCATGACGAATACGCAAAAAAACATTATGGATGCATTCAATTGCAAATATTTTGGAATGAACAATTACTTGAAATCGATCGGGGTCAAGAATGTGTGGAACAGATTTTAAAAATGGTACAGTCCACTGATAGCGGTTTAAATTCATAGTGACGAAGATGGGTTATAAGGGTTGTAGGTCACAGGCGGAAAATCTACAAAAGATAGTAAGCAAACTTAAGCAGTGTTTAGTAGATGATTATCACCACGTCAAACTCACCTATCGCCCCTGCTTCCCGATCAAAGACTTCCACACATCCCCTATCAGATCCATCAAACCAGCGCGCCTGGGCGCATCGTACGCAAAGATGTAGTCCTGCGCGCCATATTCCTGATCAGTGTCTTTCCTGACCCAGCAGCCACTTCCACAGCGGCACAAACTCGATCCTCTTACCTTTAAAATCTTCCTCGCCTTCGTGATCCCATGTGATCACAAGCAGGTCGTCGCATTCAAGTTCCTTTGATGCTTTCAGGGATATTGATCCCGAAGTTTCATCTTGAAAGGACTGCCGTGATAGCATCTTTTCGCATAGTTTGTATTATGACACATGAATTGTTAAGATTTTGTGTGTTATGATGCAAGAAAATCCTTATTTTGGTTAGATTTACTTGGAGTACATCTGGTTATGCCTGAAGAGGCTGTCTAACAATAATTACCAGTGAAATTTTTTTACTTACTTTTCGATTTAAAGCCATGATTTAATTCGAAAAACCAGAAGGTGTATCAAGCATGACCGTTACACTTGAAACAATTCATGAAGATATATCCTCTCGTATCGTAAAAAAAGCAAGGTTAGTGGGGGAGACCGGTTTCGAACGTCTCCTGATTAATTATCCTTATCTTTATCTATAATTTCCCGTTTTTTCCGTAACTTACGGATCTCATTTTTAAAATATATTGTCGTGACCAAAGACGCAACCAATAGCACCAGGCCCACGAATCCCATTATAGTAGGTAGTGATGACTTGTAATATTTTACATGGATGAACTGATGGTTTGGATTGGGATTATCCCATATTAGCCACATCCTGTTCTGGTCGTCTAATTGTCTGGTGTCTGGTTTTGGTTTTGGAGAACCAAAGATTATATTGCCTGTATCATAACCCTGGGGCAACACCACGTTAACAGTCTCGTTCCTGGAAAGAATATGATAGAACAGGCCTTGTTCCACGGAATAAGTGTAAGCGACATAACCATTGATGGTGTCTGCAAATTCGAAATGTATATTTTTATTGCGACTGGATTCATAATATGATACATTGTGGGAGACATTTGAAAATTGATTGATATTTGAAAAGACCGTTGAGCTGCCAGTATTGCCAATGATCACCAGATTATCGATCCCTGGTCCCTTTTCAGACTTGACACCTGAAATGTCTTTTAGCAAAACTACTTCCAGTCTTGGTGCGTCCACAACAGTGTGGATAGCCCTTACTGTCTTATTCGTATACAAAAAAAATGTAGAGGAATTTGTGAATTTACCTTCCGGCACACTGAATTCATATACAGAAAAATCACCCTGGTCAATCTCAATTTGTTTCGCTTCTTTACTTCCCAGACATCCATTTGAGGTGAATGCCATCATTATCAGGGCAATCAGGAGTAGAATTTTTAGTATTCTGTTTACCATGGTATATTGACACCGGGTCCTACTTGTATCGAGATACTTTTGAGGCCCTGGGATCGATCTCGATTATCTGGATACCATCCCTATAGACCCTGACCATTCCATCGCTCTCAGATGTAGTGACTGCTATTGCTTCCGTGTCCCGTGTGATGGCTGCAGCTGAAGCGTGCCGACCGCCCAGGCCTTTAACCATCTCCACTTCCTTTGCATTGACATCAAGATACCGGCCGGCTGCATGGATATATCCGTGGCTGTCCATGACAAATATCCCGTCCAGCTGGGCAAACTCCTTAACAGTCTCCCATTTTGCAGGATCGCGGATATTGAGTTCTTCTTTAGGATGCCCAAAAAAGGGATTCAACACAAGCTGGTGGGAACGTTTCATTACCTCTTCCATGTCACCGATTATAAAAGCAGTGCCCACAGGTTTTCCTTCCCTGCCATATGCACCCAGGTCCATGGCGATCATCAGGACAGATTTCAGGATATTCAGGTTGACCCGCTCCGAGCATGCCCTTAGTTCTTTAACTACAGGATTGGCCTTCAGGTCATGCACGACAATACTGGTTGTTTTGCCGTGTGAGACGATGCCCACTACGTGGTCTGCTGTCAGTATGTTGGTAATAAATGCAATAGCTGAAGCATCACTTATTCGATCTGACCCCAATATTCCCTTATAATAAAGGGTCTCGGAGATGGCCTGGAGCCGCCCTGTGGAATCTTTTCCTTCTTCCACATTACCAGCTTCAAGGAGGTGATCGGCCGCCATCATTGCAGATGTGGAAGCAAGCATGACAGGGATATGGGTATCAATCTCAAGGGGCAGGTCGTTTGACATTATTATTATGGCAGACGCAGATATCTCTTCGGCGATATTTACTGCGCTTTGGATTATCAGGCTTTTTTCAACCATAAGTAATTGCCCCTGTTTGTTCGTTCATTTGATGTATATCTTATCAACTTTAAATTATTTATATTAATCCAAAATCTTGTTTTTTCCACATCAATACACAGGAATGTACCACTGGTCTATACCTATATTCACTATCCACTATTCCTGATATGTCCATTGTCCCTGATATGTCAACTATCCCTGATATGTACGCATAAAGGTCCGCTCAGATATCAGCACGAATTATTTCCCGGCTGTCACATCAAATCGGAAGCTGCATGGGTTCACCATCAAGATATACAGTGGGTCCGGTAATGATACCATCCAGGTGTATGCCTGCCACCACGTCCCCGCCAAAGGCGCTGTTATCACCCAGGGCCACATGGACGGTGCCAGCCACTTTCTCATCCTCAAGTACATTGCCGATGAGATGTGCCTCCGGATTGATGCCGATACCCAGTTCTGCCAGGTTGCGGCCTGGTGGTCCAACACTATCTATCATTTCAATGAGCTTACCAGACGATTCACCCGTAATATCAGTGGCCTGCCCGTCTTCGATCTTAATGGTCAGGGGCGAGTTTAGGATGCCAATCCCGCTCATGGAACCATCCACCACAAAAACGCCATTGCCGCTTTTCGGGGCCACGAATACTTCACCGGCAGGCAGGTTACTGGAATAACCCGGTTCATGGCAGATACCATGGTCAACCATCCAGTCACATCCTTTTACATTAAAAACAATATCAGTACCAATGTCGGTGGTTATCCTTACTTCATTCACACTGTCGAGCCTGGATTTTAGTTCAAAAGCAGTATCCTTTACAGACAGGTAATCGGCA
>Ga0255419_10101_pt1 | contig 18219 bp, 19 predicted proteins | sample ANMaggSeSYBR02J3_FD_182658 | JGI IMG/M metagenome (GOLD analysis project Ga0255419, IMG submission 182658) | Sediment cell enrichment communities from methane seep in Santa Monica Basin, California, United Staets - ANME aggregate JGI... | ecosystem: Environmental > Aquatic > Marine > Cold seeps >...
GGTTTTACACGACAGTCATAAACTGCGAATTCTTCAAAGTCTGTTAGAATACACTCTTTATGTTATGAATTCCTCATCCGAAAAAACAACCCTGTGTATCAGCATCGATTTCTGCCACCAGCTCCGCAAGACTTCGGGACGAATCAAGTGGGCCATACTTGTGCCATTTCATGTCTGCCCTTTGCCAGAAAAGCCTCCAGTGGTTTTTACTCCTAATGAATTTGAGTTTGGCAAAGGGTGCCCAAGTTTCTTCAGATGGATTATTCCATCGAGGCCTGACTTCAAATATTATTACGTCCTGATTTTGAATCCTATATTCACATCGCAATTTATCTCTGATATGCTCAGGCGATCTTTTCTGACAAAGCATCCCGGCAAGCTTTTTTATCTTGTGTATCTCTATTTCGGTAAACGCCATTTTCTCTTCCCTCGGTTCATAACACGTTGTTATCATTTTATAAGACACATAACGCTGATTCTTTTGCCCGCGCCATTCGCCTCTTCTACCTGGGAATAATGAATTATCTGAAAATCTATATATCCAGATCCGGAAGCATTGCCCCGTATTCCATGAGATTGCGGTGCAGCTCAAAGCATTTTATAAGATCATGCCTGATATGAGCAACTCTGGATTCTTTGACATAACGTTCAAGATATTCTTTATAAGCAGGATGAGCGCATTTTTCGATCATCACTTTTGCCCGTTGCATGGGTCCAAGACCCCTCAGGTCAGCCAGCCCCTGTTCAGTAACAATTATCTGAACTGAATGTTCGTTGTTGTCGATGTGCGGACACATTGGAACTATAGAGGATATCTTACCGCCTTTGGCAATAGAGGGAGTCATAAGGATGGAAAGAAAACTGTTTCTTGTAAATTCTCCGCTTCCTCCTATACCGTTCATTATATCCATGCCGTAAACATGCGATGAATTTACGTTTCCATATATATCTGCTTCCAGGGCAGTGTTCATGGCTATTACGCCCAGCCTTCTTATTACTGCAGGATGATTGGAAATTTCCTGGGGTCGAAGCACTATGCGGAGCACATAATAATCAAAGTTATCAACAATCTGTTTCAGCTTTTCAGGTGTAACTGCCAGGCTGGTGGCGCTTGCACCCACCAGCCGTCCCTCTGTAATAAGATCAACTGTTGAATTTTGCAGAACCTCGGAATACATTTTAAAATTTGGGATATCAGGATGAGCACCAAGGGCTGCCATCACTCCATTTGCCACATTGCCGACACCGGCCTGAAGCGGCAGAAAAGTATCGGGTATGCGCCCTGCCCTCATCTCATCAATCAAGAAATTAAGCACGTGCTCTGCAATCTGCCGGCTTATTATGTCAGGCCGAGTTAATTCAGTCAGATAGTCAGGTTCATCGCTTTCCACCACTCCAATCACTTTTTTCGGGTCCACCACTGCGTAAGGTACTCCTATTCGGGTCATGGGATCGTATATTTGAATAGGATTACGTTTGGGAGGAGGAGGCATAATGATAATATCCGCCATCTCTCGAAGTCTCTGAGATTGACGCGTGTTAATTTCAATTACCACCTTTTCTGCGCACCTCAAGTATGAAGGAGAGGCTCCTATGGATGTAGTCAAATAAACCCTGCCGTCACGCGTTATCTCTGTGGCCTCTATGACCGCTAAATTTACCTGCCCAAAAAAACCGAATGCTACGGTCTGGGGAACGTAAGACAGGTGCATATCAACATACTCCACCTCCTGTCTATTTATCTGGCGGCGCAACTCAACTCCGGTCTGGTAAGGGGCACGCCATGAAATGGCTTCTGCTTTGGCCAGCTCTTCATCAACACTCTGGCCGCTGGAAGCCCCTGTAACTACACGCACCTTGAAACTCCGCCCTTTTGAATGCTCCTCTCGCGTGCATATTCGGCAAGTGCGCTTGGTACCGCTTTGGCTGCGCCGGCAGGGGTAAAACCACTAAAGGCCACAGTATCGCCGTCCTTTATGCCTGATACAACCTCTTCGGCTGTTAAAACAGGATAATTGCCACTTGTTTGCATAATTTCCTCCGTATAATTGGCAAGTTGGTAAAAGATACTAAATTTGACTTTTAATCAGTTTTGCCTTATCCTTTTTACCCTGCTACCTTAGCCTGAAAAACCATGTTAAAGTCAAATTATTTTTTATGAAACAACTTATTGAAAATCAGACACATATAATTTTAGATAGTATTGCCGACGGCGTCTTTACCGTTAACCCTGAATGGAAGATTACCTCCTTTAACAGGGCTGCTGAGGAAATAACCGGAATAAAAAAAAATGAGGCAATCGGAAGATACTGCTGGGAAGTTTTTAGGGCAAGCATATGCGAACAGGGCTGCTTGCTGAGGAAAACCATCAAAACAGGCTATCCCTTTGTAAATCAGTCTATATTTATCGTTAATTCCGAAGGAGAACGAATTCCAGTTAGCATATCATCTGCTCTTTTAAAAGACAATAAAGGTAATATAATAGGTGGGGTTGAGACTTTTAGGGATTTAAGTGAGGTTGAAGAATTACGCAAGCAACTGGCCGATAAGCATACCTTTCATGATATCATAAGTAAAAACAAGGAAATGAAACGTCTATTCGGCATGCTGGAACTTATTGCTGAAAGTGATACTACAGTCCTTATTGAGGGAGAAAGCGGCACGGGAAAGGAACTTTTTGCAAAGGCAATCCACTCCGTCAGCAACAGGAGGAAAGGCCCTTTGATCACCATCAACTGCAGCTCTATTCCAGATACCCTTCTTGAATCCGAATTATTCGGATACAAAGCCGGTGCCTTTACAGATGCAAAAAAAGATAAATCAGGACGCCTATCTATAGCTGAAGGCGGTACCCTTTTTGTAGATGAAATCGGAGATATTTCACAATTACTCCAGGCAAAGCTCCTGCGTGTTCTGCAGGACAAAGTCTATGAACCTCTCGGAAGTACCTCATCCCTTAAAGCAAATGTGCGGATTGTTGCGGCAACAAATAAGAACTTAGAAAAACTTGTAAAAAATGGAACTTTTAGAGATGACCTTTATTACCGTGTTAATGTAGTCAAACTTTTACTTCCTCCTTTAAGAAAACGAAAGGAAGATATACCCTTGCTATCTGAGCATTTTATCCGGAAATTTAACCGGCTGAATGACAGAAAAATCCAGGGGATATCTTCAGAAGCTCTATCTATCCTTATGTCACACGACTTCCCCGGCAATATTCGCGAATTGGAAAATATAATTGAATACTCAACCCTGGTGTGTAAAAAAATAGTATTAGGAATCGAACATCTCCCTGAATATTTGTGTCAGCAATCAGATAATACGAGAATAGGCCTGTCCAAGGCCCTTCCGCAAAAAGAATTTTCATTTCATGATATTGAAAGAAATTTTATCTTCGAGGCTCTGAGGGAAAACGACTGGAACAGAAGCGCAACTGCAGCAAAATTGGGGATTCACCTTACAACTTTATGGCGTAAAATAAAACGACTGAAACTTGAAATTCCAAAAACAGACGGCAGGTCGAAAAAATAGCCTGTATTTCTTATAAACTGTAGACTTTAGCGCTTTTAAATATTATTTTTTTGGACAGGATTTACAAGATATTCAGGATTTAAATTATCGAAACTTTTCCTGTTAATCCAAATCTAAATCCTTATACCTTGATACACACCTTATTCATGTCGTGATTATATTTTATGATTTACTGGATAGCTACAATGAGAGTTGGCTTTGTTTGTGTACTTTAAATAAAATCTTGTTTATCCTGTTATCCTGTCAGAGTATTTTTCAAAAGGCTAAATTATTACCACAAACTTAGCTTTATTGCATATTTGCATTAATGTTTCACTTTCATTGCAATTTTGATATCATTACATCTTTATTCAGCGTCCCTGTTTTAATGTTATTATTCCTGGTTTTTTAGCCAATTCAATTGGTTATATTAATTATCTATCCATGCTCTGTGTTGGCATGGAAAATGCTTTGGCTTTACTTATTTTTAGAAACTATCTTTCAAAAAACACATTTTTAAAAGGAAAGCAAGATATGAAAATAGCTGTCAGTTCCTATGGAAAAGATTTGAATTCGCAAATAGACCCGCGTTTTGGCAGGTGTGCCTATTTTTTAATCGTTAATACAGATGATATGAGTTTTGAGGCTTTTGAGAATAAAGGCGTTTCATTAAGTGGTGGTGCAGGCATTCAAGCTGGGCAGTTCGTAGTTTCAAAGGGCGCTGAGGCCTTGATAACCGGCAACTGCGGCCCAAAAGCTGTCCAAACGCTGTCCGCAGCCGGTGTAGAATTGTTTACCGGTCATACCGGCTCAGTAATAGAAGCCTTAGAAAAATATAAGAGCGCTGATCCGGCAGCTCCAAAAAAACTAAAATCAGACGAATATCAAGGTGAATCAGGGCCTGCGGGATATACTCAGATACCAAATTTTGATAGAGGATCAGGTATGGGCGGAGGAAGAGGAATGGGCGGAGGCGGAGGAAAAGGAATGGGCGGAGGCGGCGGAAGAGGAATGGGGGGCGGAGGAGGATGTGGAAGAGGCGGAGGCGGAGGCGGACGTAGCGATAGAGGTTTAGGGAAGTAATCTCCCCATGAAAATTGCCGTACCGATATGGAATGATAAAGTTTCGCCGGTTTTTGACACTGCTTCAAGGCTTTTGATTATAAATACAAAAAACCTGAGCGAGATCGAACGTTTCGAAGTATATCTTGGCGAACAGGATATATCTAAAAGATGTCTTCTTATCCACAGTCTTAAAGTAAATGTTCTGATTTGCGGTGCCATCTCACGTTCCTTTTCAATGATGCTTATGTCAACAGGAGTCAAAATAATCTCCGAGATATCAGGACTCGTCGAGGATGTATTGCAAGCCTATTTACATGGCTCCCTGTCAAATTCAAAGTATCTCATGCCGGGATGTAAAACTAATATTTCAGAGCAAATTAATGATAATTTATAGTTAACAAACATAATGGAAAGGAAGGATAAATTAAAATGAAAAAAGTCGCAGTTATAGGTTGTGGTTCATACATGGATAGTGGTGACGGATGTCCTGGTGAATGGCGTTGCCTGAAAGCAGCATCTCTTGGCGATGGTAATTTTGAAGAACCGTCTCAGGTTGTAGCTTTTGTAAAGTGTGAATGCCCGGGCCGTGCACTTGCTACAAATGTGAAGATGGCAATGAAATTGTCTGAAATCAAGCCAGACGCAATATATTTAAGTTCCTGCTGTGTCAAAGCAATGCCGGGCTGCCCATATAGTGACCCGGAAGAAAAGGCCCAAAATATTGAAAAAAAGACCGGAATCAAAGTGATGCTTGGCACCCACGATTACCATTAACACGGATATTACAAATAGATATTTGTAACTGTTCACGGTTGTCGGTTTACAGTTCACATATGCATTCCCACGCTGGAGCATGGGAACGAGAAAACTTGAGTTCTCACACTTGCCTGCCTCCGGCTCGTAGAGCCTGGGTTTTTCTATGCCCTCAACGTACTGGCAAGAGAGTGATTGAAAATCCTTCTGGCTTTGGTTATCAATAAGCACGCCGAAGGCGTACCACAACTTTAGGCACTTTAGCTCACTTTAGGCATTTTAGGCACTTAGCAGTGTGCCAGGGTACCTTTAATGACCAATGCAAACAAGCTAGCTCCTCTGGGGGTAGTAATTTGACTTATTAACCATCCGGAAATGGACCCTTATAATGATTATAAGTATTGCAAGTGGAAAAGGCGGAACCGGCAAGACAACTGTTGCTACGAATTTGGCTATGGCAATTGGCTCTGATGTTCAACTGCTGGACTGTGATGTGGAAGAACCAAATAGCCACCTTTTTATTAATCCGGTATTTGAAAAAACTATCACAGTCACAACACCTGTTCCGGAGGTAGATGAAAAAAAATGCAACCTATGTGGAAAATGCGATGAAATATGTCAATTCAAAGCTATAATCGTGATCGCCGATATTACAGTTATGACATTTCCTGAGCTATGCCACAGTTGCGGAGGTTGCGAAATGGTTTGTCCGGAAAACGCTATAAAAGAGACGAACCGTGAACTGGGCATCATACAAAAGGGCTACCGTAACGGCATAGAGTTTGTCCATGGAAAGTTAAGGGTGGGCGAAGCCATGTCTCCTCCGTTAATCGTAAAGGTTCGTTCCTTTACCAAGCCTGACAAATTCACCATTATAGATGCTCCGCCCGGTACATCATGTCCGGTTATAGCATCCATGAAGAACACTGATTTTATTCTTCTTGTCACCGAGCCCACGCCATTTGGTCTGCATGATTTAAAACTCGCCGTTGGCGCAGTTAAAATGTTAAATATACCATGTGGGCTGGTAATTAACCGTTCAGATGTAGGAGATAATAAAGTTAAGGATTTTGCAAAAAAGGAGAATGTACCTGTTCTTTTGGAAATACCTTTTGACAGAAATATAGCAGAGGCCTACTCAAGAGGTGATGCAATCGTTGAAAAACTCCCTGGATTTAAAGAAACTTTTTTAACTTTATATAATGATATCAAAAAGATTGTGAGTTAAATGAAAGAATTGATAATTATAAGCGGCAAGGGTGGAACCGGTAAAACCAGTTTAATGGCTGCTTTTGCGTATCTTGCAGAAAACAAGGTGCTTTGCGATGCAGATGTTGATGCAGCCGATCTCCACCTTGTTACAGCTCCGGACATCTTGGAAAAACACGATTTTCAGGGTGGCAATACAGCCATTATAAACAAAGATAAATGCACGGAATGCGGTCTCTGCATTGATTTATGCAAATGGGAGGCCATAAGCGAAACTTTCGAGGTTAATTCAATTGAATGTGAAGGTTGCGGCGTATGCGTTTATTTCTGTCCTGAAAAAGCAATAGACTTTCCTCTGAATACTTGCGGAGAGTGGTATATTTCTGATACGCGTTTCGGCCCACTGGTACATGCAAGGCTTGGTATAGCTGAAGAAAATTCAGGCAGGCTTGTATCGCTTGTAAGAAATGAAGCCAAAAAACTTGCAGAAGAAAAGGGGCTTGATCTAATTCTTACTGACGGCCCTCCGGGAATAGGCTGTCCGGTAATTGCTTCCATAGGCGGAGCCGACGCTGTACTTGTTGTTACAGAACCTAGTGTATCCGGAAAACACGATATGCAGCGGGTTGTCCAACTGGCCAATCACTTCAAGGTGCCGGCTTTTCTTTGCGTCAACAAATTTGATCTCAATAAAGACATTACTGATGAAATAGAAAAATTCGCCAAAGAAAAAGGTTTGACCTGTTTAGGATATATACCTTTTGATCAAATTTTTACAAAAGCCATGGTCCAGGGACAAACAATATTTGAATATGATTCAGATTCTGCGACTGGTCAGGCTATACGAAAGATCTGGGGAAGTCTTTTAACGCACCTTCGTGCGGACATGAGTGCCTAAAGTGAGCTAAAGTATATTAAAGTGCCTAAAGTTAAGGAATTCTGCCATCTTATACCTGCCTGCCGGCAGACATGTTCCTTAAGCCATCAATTCACGAAAGGAACAAACTCCTGTAGCTTTGGGTTATCAATTAACACGCCGAAGGCGTACCTCAACTTTAGGCATTTTAGAGCACTTTAGGCATTTTAGGCACTAAATCCTCAACCTCTGTTTCAGATAAGTGTACCTCTTCTGTGTTTTATTGTTTTTTATTCCGATTGCCAGCGCTTTCCTGGTACCAACTATCACGACAAGGCTTTTACCCCTGGTAACAGCCGTATAGATAAGGTTGCGCTGCAATAGCATATAATGCTGAATAAGTATGGGTATCACTACGGCTGGATATTCGGAGCCCTGGGATTTATGTACTGAAACAGCATATGCCAGAACGATTTCATCTAAATCGGCGAACTCATAGACGACTTCCCGGCCGTCAAAAGAAATAACAAGCGCCTGTTCATCTGCAATTATCTTTGTAATCTTTCCTATATCACCATTAAAAACCTCTTTGTCATAATTATTTTTGATCTGCATAACTTTATCATTAATTCTAAATCCTCTATCCCCTCTAATAATAATATTTTCACCCGGGTTTAGAGCTTCCTGCAATTTTTTGTTGAGATTGCCGGCACCTGCCACACCTCTATGCATGGGAGTCAAAACCTGGATATCTTCAACAGGATCAAAATTAAACCGCCTGGGTATGCGCTCCCTTGTCAGTTCCAGTATAATTTCAAGTACCTTTTCCGGGTCTTCCTGCTGGATAAAATAAAAATCATTTGCGCCATCAGATGGAGCAGGTGTTTTAAAAAATGGAATAATTCCGTCGTTTATCTTATGAGCATTAACAATAATCCGGCTGCCTTTGGCCTGGCGAAAGATCTCGTTAAGCTTGACCACAGATACAGATCCGGATTCAATAATATCATTTAGAATAGATCCGGCCCCGACAGAAGGTAGCTGATTAACATCACCAACAAGAATAAAGGTGGCCCTGGGAGGGACGGCCTTTAACATGTGGTGCATCAGAATCGTGTCAATCATAGATGCTTCATCAACTATCAGAAGGTCGCAATCAAGCGGTTTTTTCTCGTTTTTCTGAAATCCGCCTTTTTGAAAACTGAATTCAAGGAGCCGGTGAATTGTCCTGGCTTCATAGCCGGTGGTCTCGCTCATGCGTTTTGCGGCCCTGCCTGTGGGAGCTGCAAGCATTATTTTAAGCTTCAGCCTTGAAAAAATCTTAATAATCGCATTTATAATTGTTGTCTTGCCTGTACCCGGCCCGCCGGTAATTACAACTACCTTGTTTTCAACAGAACATCTTAATGCTTCAAGCTGTTTTTCTGCCAGGTTAATAGAAAGCTGTTTTTGAACCCATTCTACTGCTCGATCCAAATCAATATTGCGGAAAGATTTTGGCGCTCCAATCAGGGTTTTCAGCCGGAAAGCAATACTGGTTTCGCAAACATAATATTTTTCCAGATAAACTGCCTTATTGTTTTCTCTGAACTCCTCAATTTTATCATTCAGGTCCTCGATTATTATTTTTTTATCAACAACAATGCTGCCCAATGCTTTTGCAATAACCTCTCTGTCAACCTGAAGAATTTCCCGGCATTTTTCTAAAAGAAGCTCATAAGGATAATAAACATGTCCTTCATCAGCCATCTGATGGAGAACATATTGTATCCCTGCTTCAGCCCTTAACGTGGAATCTTTTGAAAATCCAAGTTTTTCAGCAATTCCGTCCGCAATCACGAAACCAATCCCGAAGATATCTGCTGCAAGCCGATATGGATTCTCCTGGACCACGGCTATTGACTGGTTTCCATACTGCCTGAATATCTTTGTTGCATAACCTGAACTTACGCCGTGTGTTTGCAGAAACAGCATTACATCCCGGATTTCTTTCTGCTCATCCCAGGCTGTCCTGATCATTTCTATCCGCTTCTTTCCAATACCATCTACCTGGGCTAATTTCTCAATTTCATTTTCTATTATGTCCAGCGAATTTTCCCCGAATTTCTTTACGATTCGGCCCGCCATTACTGGGCCTATGCCCTTTATAAGCCCGGAACCAAGATATCTCTGGATTCCATAAAGTGTTGCAGGTACGGCTGTTCTATAACTCACAAGTTTGAACTGTTCACCATATTTGGGATGAGTAGTCCACTCCCCCTGCATTTTTATGATCTCTCCGGGCATTGGAGACATAAGATTTCCAACCACTGTTACCATATCTCTACGGCCGGGCACTTTAACCCTTGCGATTGTAAATCCGTTTTCTTCATTAGAATAAGTTATTCGTTCAATCTGACCGGTAAGATTATCAAGCATAAATTTCTCTATACAATATTTTTATAATTGATGATATACAGAAATTTACAAACTCATTATGAAATCAACCTGAGGAGGTAGGGGCGATCCTTGTGATCGCCCTGATTAGGGCGAATACGAGGATCGCCCCTACTATAAATTTAAAAAGGAAACAAATGGTAATTATTGACGGATCTGTTGGCGAAGGTGGGGGTCAAATATTAAGGACATCGCTGGCCTTATCTTTGTGTTTAGGCATTCCTTTTAAAATAACAAACATTCGTGCGCACAGAAAAAAACCCGGGCTCAGGCGACAGCACCTTGTGTGCGTGAATGCTGCTGCCCAAATAGGCAAAGCCAAAGTTAAAGGAGCAAAACAGGGGCATCAGGAATTGACATTTATTCCTGCGGACATAGCCCCGGGCAATTATCACTTTGACATAGGTACAGCAGGGAGCACAACCCTTGTGCTGCAAACCATACTTCCTGCCTTGATGATAGCAAAAGGGCCATCGACATTGATACTCGAAGGAGGCACGCATAACCATTTTGCACCCACTTTTGACTTTATACAGCGGGTCTTCATTCCCGTGATTAACAGCATGGGGCCGAACATCAATGCCCAACTGGAACGTTCAGGGTACTATCCCAAAGGAGGCGGCAGACTGAATATAACAATTCAGCCTGCTGACAAACTTCGGACATTTCATATCAACCAGCGTGGAGAAATTAGTGAATGTACTGCTAAGGCCGTTGTTGCCGGCCTGCCACGTCATATAGCCGAACGGGAACTCGGAGTAATTAAACAAAAGATGGGATGGAATAAAGAATGTCTCCAAGTTATTGAACAACCTGCCGATATGGGGCCCGGCAACGTCGTCTGCATTGAAATTAAAAGCAAACATATTACAGAGATATTTACCGGTTTTGGCAAAAAAGGCGTGAGAGCGGAAGATGTGGCAAAAATTGCCGCCAATGCAGCCATTCGCTATCTGGAAGCCGGGGTCCCAGTCGGCAGATATCTGGCAGATCAGCTCTTATTGCCTTTAGCTCTCTCAGGTGGCGGATCTTACACAACACTAAAGCCTACTCTGCATACAAAAACAAATTCCGACGTAATTAAGCTTTTTTTGGATATTAATATAAATATAAATCAAACCAGCAATGATGTCTGGAGCATTTCTACTTCAACCTAAACTTAGGAACGGGGATAAAAACTCAAAACACCTGAAATTATAGTCAGTTGGATGCTATTCTCAAATCGAAGATTTTTAGCAATTAGCAATTAGCAATTAGCCTACAAGCCTGTATTTCCGTGTCTTTCTTTTTGTCTTGAATTCCAGGGCCTTTACTTTAAATTTATCAGTAATTTCCTTTAGAAAATCCTGTTTCCATTTGTCATGTTCTTTGAAATGCTTCCCTTTAGGTTCGATAAGGAACGTGGACGAAATAACTTCCACAAGTAGGCGCATAGATTTGGGTCAAATTCGTTCGATCTCAGATCACAAAAGTTGATGGAATAGCGGGCTATTTTGATATTTTTGTGATCTGAGATAGGGCAAAGGTGGCCTGAAGCTGTGATGCATAGTTGGGGAAGTTATTTCGTCCACGTTCCTAACTATCTGATAGGTGAGCATATTACCATAAGAACGTATCTCTTTTGTCTTGACACACAATCCGCTTCTTGCCATATGTATGTATTTCAAAAGCAAGTTCCTGTTTGTATCTGTAAAACCAAATACCGTAAACAGATAAAACGTGCCAGGCAAGATCAATCTGAGGCAAAAAGGGGAGGTTTTTATAATGGGAACCAGGCTCGCAACCGGGTTGAGCAAAGCCAAAGAAAGCGCTGTGGCGGCTAAAGAAGCTGTCATGATGGCAAAGGAGAAATTGGAAGGAGGTCGAGTTGATCTGTCCATGGTGTATACCTCCACTGAATACGACTACAAGAAAGTAGTAGATACAGTAAGAAAAGCCACAAACAATGCGCCCCTGATCGGAGCTTCTTCTACAGGAGAGTTTACTGAGGAACGGGTTGAAAGGGGAAGTGTGGCAGTTGGTTTGCTCTCGTCGGACGACATTAAGGTCTTTACTGCTCTGGCAAAAGGGGTAAAAGAAGAACCTGATGTGGCAATGAGAAAAGTTGCGGCCGATCTCCGCCATAAGCTTGAAGGCTATCCCCATCTGACTGCCATTATCCTGGTTGATGGTCTGTCCGGTGTAGGAGAAGAAGTTGCCTTAATGACTTCATATCTTCCCGCTCGCAAACTCAAAGCTGTCGGAGGCATGGCCGGCGATGATTTCAAGATGGAAAAGACCTTTGTCTTTTCTGATGATAAAGTGTGTACGAATGCGCTCAGCGTCTGCCTTCTTGCCTCAAAAATGCCTTTATTTACCGGTATGAAACCTGGACACACCCCTCTGAGCGGAAAGTTGAGGGCAAGCAGGACAGAAGGTAATGTATTGTATGAAATAAATGGCAGACCGGCGTGGGAGATATGGAAAAAAGAGACAGCCCATGCAGCGCTGAAGAGGGGTATAGATGTAGAACAACTCAAAACGCCCACAGAAATTGCATGGTTCTTCACTAATTACATGCTTGGCCTGTCTACAGGGAAAGAAGATCAATATAAGATAAGATGGCCTGAAAGTCTGAACCAAGACGGCTCTCTCAATTTTACGTGCGGTATTATTCAAGGGTCGATTTTTCGTATTATGGATGGAGGTAATATGGAAAACCAGATCAATGCGCTTGAGAAGGCCGCCGGCATGGCCAGAAAATCTGCAAAAAATGCAGGTTATTCTGAATTTGCCGGTATTATCGTCTTTGACTGCGCTCACAGGCAATTGATGCTGGGTGACAGGTTCTCCGAGGCCGTGGACCGGTTCAAAAAAACATTTCCGGCTGTTCCAGTGTTGGGCTGGGAGACGTATGGTGAAATCAGCATAGAGCCAGGGGAGTTCAGCGGATTTCATAACACCACTTCTGTGGTTTTATTGCTGCCGAGCAGCACAGCAAAAGAGGTTTACATTGCAAATAAAAAAGGATGAGTTGATAGGCGCCTATGCTCAAAGTATCGGAATAGAAACAGCCAGAGAACTCATTGACAAGAAAATAGCCGACTCAGCATTGGAAAACAGGGAAATTTACTCCAGCGAAGAGGCAGCCAGGATATGCGGTGAATTGGCGAATGAAGAGGGGCTAATCCGAATACTCGCACAAAGTTTCCTGCTTCAATTGGAGCGAAACAGAGCGGAAGAGCAGGAGCTATTACTCGACAATATAGAGGCCCAAGTCTGGTATTTGACGGACGTGGAGACCTACGGCATCGTAAACAAAGCCATGGCAGACTTTTTGGGGATGCAAAAGGAGAATTTGGAAGGTAAGAAGTTACGGGACATACTTAGTAAAGAAGAAGCCAGGGCTTGCATTACCTTTAACAAAGAAATATTCCGGGAAAAAAAACAGATCCGGACCGAGCAGTGGTTGAAGAACGGCAAAGAAGAGCCCCATGCATTCTATGTTGTAAGAACACCTAAATTGGACAACAACGGGAATATCGAATACGTGGTCTGTACAGCACATGATATCACCGAACGCAAACGAATGGAAAAAGAAAAAAAGAAACTCGAAGCCCGGCTCCGGCAAGCCCAAAAGATGGAAGCCATCGGCACACTTGCTGGAGGCATTGCCCATGATTTTAATAATATCCTCTTCCCTATTCTTGGATATTCAGAAATGCTGATGAATGATGCTCCTGATAACAGTGACCTCAAGCGTGATTTGAGTATAATTTTCAATGGGACGAAACGCGCCAGGGATCTGGTCAAACAGATACTCGCTTTTAGTCGTCAACGGGAATATGACTTAAAACCGATTAAAGTGCATCTTGTTGTCAAAGAAGCTTTAAAACTGATTAGATCTTCAATACCTGCCACTATTGATATCATGCAGAATATCATAGATTGCGAATTAGTTATGGCGGATTACACCCAAATTCATCAAGTTGCTATAAATCTGCTCACCAATGCCTATCATGCCATGGAAAAAAAAGGCGGCAAGCTCAAGGTGACCTTAAAAGAGGTTGATTTGAGGGTTGATGATTTAAAAGGTATGCCACCAGGAACATATGTTCGTCTTACGGTAAGCGACACAGGCATTGGTATGGATCAGAGTACAATAGACCGCATATTCGACCCCTATTTTACAACTAAAAAAGAGGGTAAGGGCACTGGTTTGGGACTTGCGGTTGTCCACGGCATTATTAAAAGTCATGGCGGACATATCAGCGTGTATAGCGAACCTGGCAAGGGATCTGAGTTTTATGTTTACCTGCCTGTGATAAAAGCCCAACAGGAAACAAAGCAAATTGAAATACAGCCCATTAAAAAAAGCAATGAACGTATCCTTGTTGTTGATGATGAAAAAATGGTTGTTGAAATTCAACAGAAAATGTTAAAGCGGCTCGGATATGATGTTACATCCTGTACCAGCAGCGTTGAAGCGCTAAAGGCATTCCAGGCAAATCCGGATAATTTTGATCTGATCATCACCGATATGACCATGCCCAACATGACCGGTGATCAATTGGCTCAGAAAATAATGGAAATCAGAACCGATATTCCGATTATTCTTTGCAGCGGATTCAGCGAGAAGATGTCGAACGAAAAGACAAAATCCTTAGGTATTAAAAAATTTTTAATGAAGCCTGTATTGATAAAAGATCTTTCAATTACTATTCGTAGAGCACTTGATAATAAATAATGCTGATTCAAGTATATAGACTTTCAGATAAATAATTTCACTGCGTTATCAGTCAAAATCTTCGACGACTTACTCAGATTTTTCCTTCTATCCTTGTGAAATGAATTATCTGAAAGTCTATAATTGAGCGATTTTTTTACTCGACTTGCACCAATCTCTTGCGCATGAGCGCAAGTTGAGCAACCGTGAACTCTTCCAGTTTGCCGTTAAGATAGATTGTTAATGTTGCCTGATCATTTTCAAGACGCTTGAGCAATATTCTTGTGGTTTTACAATCAAAGAGTCCGGCAGTCCATGCGGCAAGCCCGCGGAGATTCGCATCTTCAGATTCCATGTATGGGAGAAGAAAAAGCGCAGAATCCTCAACAAGTTGCGGCCTTGCATGGGCAAGTCTTCCAACACCCCATAAAACACCCCTTTGCAAAATTTCATGTTCAAGATAATTCCCGTCAGGCATGATGTAGGATACAAGTATTTTATGGTATTCTCCCGCAAGCCTTCCGTGCTTGGCCATGATTTCGCCCATTGCCTCAGGCGAACCCCAGCCTATTCCTCCTGATTCATCATTAAGATTCCAGATTAGACGGCGCATTATAACCCGCGCCGATTCCATATCATGATCAGCAAGGTTTGAAACAACTGCGCCCATTGCGGCAACAGCCCGCCATTTTACAAGCTCATCTCTATTATAAAAAAAAGAAAAAAGCGGGTTTACTGCCTGCCTGGCTGGTAGTTGACGAATCTTCTCCAGACTCTTTTCAAAATCTTTATGACTTAAAAGTTCAAGTATTTCCTTTTTAAGTTGTCTGATACCCATTATTCAACCCTAACCCTCTTCCCAGAATATACAATCCTCGGGACAATATTTTATAGCTTCTTCAACACAGGATTCGGAATAATCCGAAAGTTCGGCGATTTCTATGAAACCTGTTTCATTCAGTCTGAAAACCAAAGGGCATACTTCGACACATCCTTCACACAGACTGCATTGACCGATATCAACAACCGGCCTTTTCATAACAGGCTTTTCCTTTTATTCTTCCTTTTCAAACTCATCCTTTGAAGCTCCGCACACCGGGCACTCCCAGTCATCAGGCACATCTTTCCATTTTGTTCCCGGCTCAACACCATTGTCAGGATCTCCCTGCTCAGGATCATAAACATAGCCGCACACTGTGCATACATATTTGTCCATTTTGCCCTCCTCTATCTTATTCGCTTATCAGTTCCCTTTTAAATTTTACGTCAGACCTAAGTTGAGCAATTTTTTGCGAAGAAATGTGCTAAGATCTTGATGCAGCAAGGTTTGCGAAAAGCGCAGGCATACCAATGGATATGTCGAGACTTTTCGCAAGTCCTTGATGCGCAAGAGATTGGTGCAAGTCGAGTAAAAAATCGCTCAATTTAGGTCAGAGCAACCAGCGCTTTGCCGAGAAGTTTTATATGGGTCATCTCCTCCTTGATGATTGCATCAATTTTTGCTTTCCCTAAATTTTCAGGAACCATGTCTTTCATGCCCATATAAAATACTATAGAATCCTTTTCGGCTAATATAGCCTCTTTAAAAATATCTTTGATTGATGAGGTATTATCAATCTTTTTTTCAAAAAAAACCCTTGTATCGGCTAATGCGCGAAGATAGAGTGAAATCTCACCTTCAGGATCGAACACTGTTGTAACTTTTTCTTTTTCAGACAGACCTGCTCTTAAATCGGCAAATGTTTTTTCATGTTCATCTTCCATTGCGGCAATATCGAGCAAAAGCTTTTTTGCAGCAGGATCGGCAATCAATTCTGCCGATTTTCTGTAAAAGGACGCCCCATTCCTTTCAATCTGCTCGGCCATTTCAAATATTTCATCTGCATTAAAATCGTAACTCATTTGAGTCTATCCTTTCTTTTTGTTTTAATCATACAAAATAATATCATAACACAAAATTATTAATTTAAACAGGAAGCTTTTTTGTAACATTTTAGCTCTTTTTAATATTATTTTTTTGACAGGATTTACAAGATATTCATGATTTAAATTATTGTAGCCGTTCACGGCTTGAAACTTGAAATTGGAAATTGGGAAGAACAGTACAAAAGCATGAAGGCCAAATTTCTAATTTCAATATTCCGTGAACGCTTACAAATCTTGTTTATCCTGTTATCCTGTCAGATTCTTTTTCAAAAGGCTAAATTGTTACGAAGCTTTTTAAAATAGTAATTTTTTATTCCCATAGTATTGTCAAATATGGTAATATATTAATTGAGGTTTTAGCTTGATTGAAATATTAACCTTTATGAAATATTCGGGTTAGGAGGCTATATGAACGAAGTAAAGGTAGATGACAATGCCGAGGTGAAATTCAAACCTTTTCTCGACGTTGTATTAAACAATTACAAGGATAAAATCCATTCAATTCACATTATCGGCAGCGCTTTGACCGAAGATTTCAATCTTAAAACTTCGGATATCAATTCCATCCTTGTTCTCAAAAGGTTTGATTTGAAATTCCTTGAAGATTTTGCGCCTCTTGGCAAGAAATTCGGTAAAAAACAGATTTCATCCCCCCTTATTATGACCCCTGAATATGTCTTAAATTCCCTTGATGTCTTCCCGATTGAATTTCTGACAATAAAAATCCTCCATAAAACCATTTTTGGGGAGGATGTTTTCAATGATCTTAAAATCAAAAAATCCGACCTCAGACATCAGTGTGAACGGGAACTGAAAGTTAAATTAATCGGTATAAGGCAGGGTTACCTTTCTTCTTCCGGAAGCAAAAAACTGATAGCAGACGGATTTATAAGTTCCTTTTCGGGCTATATCCCCCTTTTCAGAGGTTTAATTCTTATTTTTGAGAAAGAGCCTCCAAAACAAAATAAAGAAGTCCTGACAACCTTGCAGGATGTGTCCGGCGTCAACACCGATGTATTCAAAATAATATTGAAAGCAAAGAAGGAAAGAACAAAACTGTCTATCGAAACTCTCAACACAATATTTGAAGACTACTATCAAGCCATTGAAAAACTGGGGTATATTACAGATGCAATTGAAGATTAAACCAGCGTTGATCATACTCATCCTGTGTTTGTTATTTTTGCTGCAACCCTTTTCACATGCCGACATCATTCCGGAAAAGCCGGGCAACTATGTGGTGGACCTTGCAGATATAATTGATAAGAATTCCGAGTATAAACTTAATCAGTATCTTCAGGAACTTGAGCAAAAAACAACGGCTCAGCTCGTTGTTCTGACCATTAAAAGCCTCGAAGGCGGATCTATCGATGATTTTTCAATAACAATAGCTCACGATCGATGGAAACTCGGGCAAATGGGAAAAGACAACGGTGTTTTGTTTCTTATATCGCTTAAAGATAAAAAATACAGGATTGAAGTCGGATACGGCCTTGAAGGCGTTATACCCGACAGCCTGGCAGGAACCATAGGCCGCAATTATCTCGTGCCTTTTTTTCGCAAGGGAGAATATTCAAAAGGTGTATATGTCACAGCTCTTGCATTGGCCAACGAAATAGCAGCGGATTCGGGCGTAAAGATAACCGGCATGCCGAAAATAAAAGGCTCGGCCCAACGCACCGGCAAAGATCAACCTGTCAGCTTCATGGGCAAAATAATATCACTGGTGTTTTTTGTGATTATGTTTATTCTTTTTATA
>Ga0255419_10102_pt1 | contig 18215 bp, 11 predicted proteins | sample ANMaggSeSYBR02J3_FD_182658 | JGI IMG/M metagenome (GOLD analysis project Ga0255419, IMG submission 182658) | Sediment cell enrichment communities from methane seep in Santa Monica Basin, California, United Staets - ANME aggregate JGI... | ecosystem: Environmental > Aquatic > Marine > Cold seeps >...
ACTTAAAAGAATTGAGGAATACGGTAGGGGGTATGGCCGCACTCCCGGATACATTGAAAATGTTGGATCCGGAGCTCCACGAACGATATGCTGCCAACCTTGAGGCAATAACCCAGGGTCTGGAGGAACTCAAGAGCGAACACCTGACCGTGGACTTGATTGAATCCAAGGAAATTATGCTGAAAAAGGTGAGGACCCTTTCAGAGACCAATCCCATGTTAGGTCACAGGGGTGTGCGACTGGGCATCACCTATCCTGAGATATACGCCATGCAGATCAGAGCCATTCTCGAGGCGGCCGCCGAACATATTGGGGACGGGGGGAAAATAATCCCTGAAATCATGGTTCCCCAGGTGTGTACGCTGGAGGAATTGAAGTGGGTTCACGGGTTTGTGGTCGACATTCAGAAGGGGGTAGAAAAGAAGTTCAAGATTAAGGTGCCCTATGAATTCGGCACTATGGTTGAGGTGGTCAGGGCGTGTATGAGGGCAGGGCGTTTAGCCGAGTTAGCCGAATTCATATCTTTCGGGACAAATGACCTGACCCAGGCCACATTCTCATTTTCCAGGGAAGATGCCGAAACCAAGTTTCTGCCCCTTTATGAGGAATCCGGAATACTTCAGGATAATCCCTTTGAAGTCCTGGATATCAAGGGAGTAGGGCGACTTATGATGATTACGATGGAATGGGCACGGAAGACAAGGAAAGACATGAAAGTAGGGATTTGCGGTGAGCAGGGGGGGCATCCCGATGCCATCCGGTTCTGCCATTATATCGATATGACCTATGTGTCCTGCTCCCCACCCAGGGTGCCCATTGCCAGGTTGGCAGCGGCCCATGCAAAGCTGAAGGAGGGGGAGTATAGTATAGTCTGATAAATGGGTATGCACTTTAGTCAACTGCCTACCCAATATTAATGAACAGATCTTGACGGCATCTATTTAGCAATGAAAACCGCAGAATTTCGAACAAGAAATGCTGAAGGATGAAGTTTTTTAACTTCTGCGGTTCGAAATTTCTTGTTCGGTGTTCGATATTCAACTATCTTTGCATGGGTTGGCCCCAAAGACAATATGAGGTTGAGCCAACTGCATACCCACTGTCTGATAAAGAAGTGACTAAAGTGAACTAAAGTTCAAAGTGATCTAAAGTGACTGAAATGTCTAAAGTTATATTGACTAAAACCCTTAATCTTAGCTCACTTTAGACACTTCAAACTTTAGTTCACTTCTCAATTTCCTATGCCCTGTAATGGGATAATTCATACAACCTATGACTCAGTTGGCCCAATCTCTTCCGGGCCTGCCGGGTATCCTCCTCTGATTCTTCCCCGCCCTTCAGGATATCTTCATTGATAAACCGGATTGCATTCTTAAAGTTGAGCCGGGATATGGCCTCCATGTGATCAATGAGCCCCAGTTTGTGAAAACGCAGGCCCATGTAATTCATATTTTTCAGGATGTCTCCTTTCTTGGAACTTTTTTCCTGTTGAATAAACGATCTGGCCGCGATCCAGTAGGATTCGAGGAAGGTTTTGGCCAGGGCCGCCCACATGGGCAACTGGTCAAAGCCAAGCCTGGTAAGTGTATAGCCCCCATTGCCATTGGCCCGCGTGATGAATAATTTTTCCAGGAAATAGACAGTAATCTTTTTTACCTCTGTGGAAATTTCTTCATCCACATTATAAATGAATTCATTCTTGAAGATATTTCTCAGAAAACCGTAGTCTGTCAGGATTGATTCGTGAGTTTTGATCTCTTCCTTGCCGGTCAACAGGGAGACCGCCACAAAGGCATGACCGATAAAGCAATGGATAATGCTGTTCTTATAGTATTCCAGTTCCGGTTTTTTCTCTTCATCCACGTAATAGAAGGTTTCGGCCCCGTCCACATCCTCGAGGAAACTAACAATCTTCCTGTTGATTAGAAGCGCCAGGGTCTCTTCGACCGTTTTTTCAAATTGGTCAAAGGTATTGGCCATGGGGATTTCATATGTCTTGAGGAACCCTAACAGCATTTCCATTGTGGCGGTCAGTTCATGAAGAAGAAAACCCCTACGATGTTTAGTGAGAATGGCTGATGCAGTAAGGGACAAAGGGATCACAAGGGTCGTTTTGTTAATAGACCGGATCAGTTGAGATGCCAAAGGCTTTAAAGACTCTTGTTCGAGGACCTCTTTCTCGTCAAGGTATTGATTGAGTGAAAAGGGCTCGCCAAAGCGGATGTAAATCTTCCCGTATTTCTTTTTCAGAAAACGCCTGGCCTTTATCATCTGTTTAAAATTTTCCCGTTTTTTTTCAGTGCCGCCTAACTCTTTCAGGTAGGACTTCTCCTCTAAAATGCGGTCATAACTGATGGAGGCCGGGACGAATACCAGGTCTTTACAATATCCATCCTGCTTTGCCTTTAGCAGGATAGAGAGAAATCCGGTCTTCGGAAGAATCAGCTTGCCGCTCCGGCTCCTTCCTCCCTCAATAAAAAATTCAAGAGGGTGCCCCTCTTCAAGGAGTACCTTGATATACCTTTCAAAGACCTGTGAATATAGCGGGGCCCCTTTAAAGGTTCTGCGGATAAAAAACGCCCCTGATTTTCTGAAAATATGGCCCATGGGCCAGAAAGCCAGATTTTTGCCTGCTGCGACTCGGGGCATATGAACATGGTTGAGCACAAAGATGTAATTCAGCACAAGGTAATCGATATGGCTTTTGTGAGACGGGATGTAGATAACATTGCCCTTTCTGGCCCAGTCCCTTACCATGGCCAGTTCTTGCGGATTTGCGTCAATGCCCTGGTAGATCTTTTTCCAGAACCACGTCAGGGCCATGAAAAAAAACTGCACATAAGCGACATTGTAATCCGCCGCGATCTCGTCAAAATTGGCGCCCGCCTCTTTTCTCAACTGCTTCAGTCTTTTTCCGTTTCCTGCGGCCATTTTTTCAATGGTTCCAGTAATCTCCCGGTCTCCGAGGACTTTTTCCTTAACTTGCTGCCGGGACTTCATAATGGGACCTAATATCACCCTTTTCTGCCCATCAATGCTTTCAATGAGCAGTTGCCTGATTTCCGAGGTTATTTCTTCTGCGGGCCGGGATTCAGGCTGGCTTTCCATGTATGCCTTGAGATCCAGGGGCCTTCCGAAGTCAATAAACGCCTGGCGGTGATGTCTGAAAAAAAGACCGATTTTTCTTACAAATCCCGGCTTATCTTTGAATCCAAAGAATATGTCTAAGAGGTTTGGATGTTCCTTTTCCGGTGTTTTTTTGTAAAGAATCAGTTGTGGGACAATATAGATAGGTCTCTCCATAGTTTTCTGTGTTTCAATGAGAAAATGGAGATGGTCTTTCTCGGCATGGATGAAGCGTTTTTCAAATCCCTTTGGATCTACAAGGCAAATAAGAGAGCTGGTCCCTTGCCGAATAGCGTCTCTGAAGAAGCCTGTCTTGTAAGGACTCGGTAGACTGCCGTTTTTAAAAAAATAGGCAAGGTGGAATTTTATGACCCTCATGAGTTGTGAAAGGGGTAAAACCAGGGACATATTCATGTCAAAGGAAATTTTGGGGTAGGGCAGGCGGCCCCTGCGGAAGCGATAATGGTAAAGGAGGTAATCCAGTTGTCCCCTGTATTTAATGGCATAGACGACCGTCCCCTCCCTGTGCATACGCTTCAGGTCCCCGGTCATGTTTTCATCTAATCGAACGAGTTTGAAGAGTCTGTAAAGAAACCAGCTCAGAAAATAACCGGGCTTATGATCAAGTACAAATGGGTAAAAAGGTTTTTCTCGAATAAAATTCATTTTATATAGACCTGCCCTTATCGGTATAATCAATAAACGTCTCGATTCACCTCCGGACTGGACAAAGGGGAATCTTTGTCAATAAGTACTTTCTTAATCTAATAATCTCATCTTCCTGATAAATCAATCCAAAACAGAGATAAAGGCATATCCGATCCAGGTTTCCTGTCACTTCCAAAGACAAGCCGGGAGGTGCAATGCGTCATAATTATGACGAAAGTACTGCGAATTTTGACGTTATGAGAAAATTGTAAGTTCACTGTCTGTGAAACCCGGATTGAATTTTTCAAAAACAGGCCAGACATTCGCATGAACCTAGAACCCTGAACCTGCACATATGGAAAGATGTGTTGACAAAAAAAAATGTATAATTAAAAATAGCAGTAAAATAGCTGAAACATTTTAAAGAAATCCCCGGAGGGAATTATGTATAGACCGATGGCCATATCCAGCTTGACTGTGGATCCTGTTACAAACAGCCCCATTGTCATCCTGAGGGAAATTGACGGGGATCAGACCCTCCCCATCTGGATCGGATTGCTGGAGGCGACGGCCATTGCCAGTGAAATGGAGGGTATCAAGTTTTCAAGGCCGATGACCCACGACCTGTTGAAAAATATGATGGATATGGTCAACGTCAAAGTCATAAAGATCGAAGTCTGCGATCTAAAAAACAACACCTATTACGCCCTCATCCATTTCAAATACGGTGAAAAATTAATGTCTGTAGACGCCAGGCCGAGTGATGCCCTTGCCCTTTCCCTGAGAGTGAAGGCCCCTATCTTTGTGGCGGATGAGGTGATCTCGCACTCCAGCCAGATAGATCTCAAACCCGAACCCGAGGATAAATCAGAAAAAGGAAAGAAATGGCAGGAGATCTTAGAGAGCCTCAATCCTGAAGATTTTGGGAAATATAAGATGTAATAAACTGCTTGAGCCAAACCGAAATGTCTGAAGTTGAAAACTTTGGGCATTTTGACGCCAATTCGAGAGGTCGCCCTTTTTTCGTTCCGTTTCATCTTCCCCCTTTTATTCGTGAATTCAATATTGTATAAGGTGATCAGTGTTGAACTGGGGCCTGGTATTTGCTGGAAAGCCATTCTCCGGAAAGAATAACTGTTTTGCGGGAGCGGCTTTCCCAAAACAACCACCCTGACCCCCGGCTCTTAGAGTCTATGTCTCAAAAAGAGGTGGAGGGCAGGGATGGGGTGCACCAGGAGCAAACTGAGCCCAATGAATGTAAAGCGAAAAAAGCACATTTTCAACCTTGTCGGGGCCGTTATTGTTATTGTATGGCTGGTCATGATGGGGCTGCTTATAAAAAAAATCAACTTTAACTATGATGCCGATAAAGTTGATTTAATTGGTGAAAAAAGATCACCCGTAACTGTCGCCGAACGTGAATGGATGGAGATCTTTCTAAAGGGAAAAAAGGTGGGGTATTCTGTGAACCAGTTTAGCCCCCTTGAAGGAAACTACCTCATCCAGGAAGAAATTTTTCTGAAACTCAACCTCATGGGCCAGGCCAGCAGCATATACACTGTCAGCCGGTCGGTTGTGGACCATGCGTTTCTTTTAAAAACCTTCAGATTCAGGATGACCTCCGGTCTTGTCACCTATCAGATCTCGGGTAGAGTCAAAAAAAACCGGATGATCCTGGAAATTGGCGAGAGGGCTGCCCGGAGGAAAGAAATTATCAAGCTTTCCGCGCCGCCCATCCTGGGTTCCGGAATGGCCCGATTTTTTAAAGGCCGTAAGCTCGAGGTAGGCCGGTCTTTTCGGTTTCCTCTTTTTGACCCATCCACCATGACCCAAAAGGAAGCGGCCTTCAAGGTTATGTCCGAAGGATCGATTATTATAAAACGAATGAAACACAAGGCGTTTCGCTTAGAGACGGAGTTGTGGGGTCAACCCATGACCATATGGCTGGATGAAAAAGGAACGGTATTAAAGGAACAGGGCTTTATGGGTTTCACTCTGGTAAAATCGAGTGCAGCCAATGCACCTCTGGATATCGAGGGAGGGGGTGAAGAAGATTTCTATGGACTCGCTGCAATTAATGTCAAGGGTAAATTGAAGGACGCGGGCAGACTGACCTATCTCAAGCTCAAAGTGGAGGGCCTTGTTGAGACTGGTTTTGACACCGAAATTATGGCTAAGGGAAGACAGACTTTCGGTTCCGGAATGATTGAAATTGTAAGAGAGAAAATGCCGTCAAAGCCGGCTTACGACCTTCCATATTCGGAAGGGTCCGGCAGTATGAAAGAATTTCTCCGGCCCGGGCTAAACATAGAGAGCGACGACAGTGCAGTCGTGGAAAGGGCTCGTAAAATCACGGGAGAAGTCAAACGCCCTGTTATAGTGGCAAGGAGACTTATGGCATGGGTATATAAAAACGTTAAAAAAAGGCCCGTGGTAACCGTCCCGAGCGCCTTGGAGGTCTTGAGGACTAAGGTGGGAGATTGTAATGAGCACGCAGTGTTGCTTACCGCCCTGCTCAGGGCCGCCGGTATACCCGCACGGCTTTGTGTTGGGATTGTTTATTCCAGGGGAAGCTTTTTTTATCATGCCTGGACCGAAAGTTATGTGGGGGAGTGGATATCCATGGACGCTACCGTCAACCAGATGCCTGCTGACGTCACGCACATAAAGCTGGTCCAGGGCGGATTAGACAGACAGGTGGAAATCATCGGTCTGATCGGTAAGTTGAGACTTAAGGTGATAGATTATAAATATGATTAAACTAATAAATTTGACAAAAGTGTATAGGGGTCTCAGGGCGGTTGACGGGATCAACCTGGAAATAGAAAAAGGGCACATTTTCGGATTTTTAGGGCCGAACGGTGCCGGCAAGACCACGACCATAAAGATGATGGCCGGTGTGCTTTCGCCCACGGAGGGGCAAATTATTATAAATGATATGGATCTCGTTAAGGACCCTTCGGGTGTCAAGCAGTGCGTGGGCTTTATTCCGGACCGGCCCTTTGTGTATGAAAAGCTCGCCGGAAAAGAATTTCTCCGTTTTATTGCGGGTCTTTATCACCTGGATCACACAGCGTCATTGAACCATCGCATTTCGGAACTGCTGGAGCTTTTCGAACTGGGCCAATGGGGTGAAGAGTTGATCGAAAGCTATTCCCATGGCATGAAACAGCGTTTAGTGATGTGCGCGGCACTGCTTCATGAGCCGGAGGTCCTTATTGTGGATGAGCCCATGGTTGGGCTGGACCCCAAAGGCGCAAGGCTTGTAAAAAATATATTTAAAGATCAGGCCGTAAAGGGGACCACTGTTTTCATGTCCACTCATTCTTTGGATGTGGCAGCAGAGGTATGTGATGAAATCGCCATTATTCAGGGGGGGCATATCATTGCCAGAGGGACTGCAGCTGCCCTCAGACGCCAGGCCGGTGTGGGCGGGAATTTGGAGCAGATATTTCTTAAACTGACAGAGGGAAAAGGGCTCGCAAATGCAAGACCTCTATCTTCTCATTAAACCCAGGTTTTTGGGCTTTAGAAACCGAATGGCCCGTTCAGATCGGAGGACAAAAAAAAGGGCCTTTGTCATGGGAGGCTTAGGGCTTTTCTTTTGCCTTGGCCTGTTTATCGTTTCCTGCCGCGTCCTGATCCATTTTCAGTCTGCCGAGGTCATTGGGGATCTTTTGGCCCGGCATCTCCTTTCCATGATTTTCCTGACGTTTTTTTCCCTTCTCATCTTCAGTCATATTATTACGGCCCTCTCCAATCTATATATCTCAAAGGATCTGGAACTCTGCCACTCAACGCCCGTGGTCCTGGAAGAGGTCTTTATATCCCGCGCCGTTTACACTTTAATGGATAGCTCGTGGATGCTTATTATATTCGGGTTGCCCATCTTTATGGCCTATGCCTATGTGTATGGTGCCGGCCCCGGTTTTTATTTTACCCTCCTTCACATGAGCCTGAGCATGGCCATGATTGCCGGGGGCATCGGTATCTTAATAACCATGGTGCTCGTTTATGTATTTCCCGCACACAGGACAAGAGACATTATAATGCTGTTGTCCGTAGTGATGCTGGTGGGCCTTTATTTTTTATTCCGGTTCCTGCGGCCCGAGAGGCTGGTCGATCCTGATGCGTATTTTACGATTATGCAATACATGAGTGCCCTGAAAATGCCCCAATCCCCTTACATTCCAACCCAATGGATATCAGATACCCTTTGGGCCGTCCTTACCGGGAAAGGTGGTGAAGACTACCTGTTTTACATCATGCTCACATGGACCACGGCCGGGGCAATCGCCGTTATTAGTGTGTGGGTGGCCAGGGCCATTTATTTTGAGGGTTTTTCAAAATCCCAGGAGGCCAAAAAGAGACGTGCAGGGGGAAAAAGGGCTCTTGACCTGCTCGTTGAACTCATAAAGAAACCTTTTGGAGTAGACTTAGGCGCGATCATTGCCAAGGATATCCGTACTTTTTTCCGTGACAATACCCAGTGGTCTCAGCTCCTTCTTTTAGGCGCACTGGTAGTAGTTTACGTGTACAATTTCAGCGTCCTCCCCTTAGATAAAAGTCCCATTCGCCTTGATTTTCTCCAGAATGAACTGGCCTTTCTTAACATGGGTCTTGCGGGATTTGTTCTGGCAGCGGTTTCGGCCCGCTTTGTCTTTCCGGCAGTCAGTGCCGAGGGTGAGGCATACTGGATAGTGCGCTCATCACCTTTGAGGCTAAAACGATATTTGTGGGGCAAGTATCTTTTTTTCTTAGCCCCCATGCTCATCCTTGCGGAAGTCCTGATAATCGGCACCAATTACATGCTTGAGGTAACCCGTTTTATGATGTTCCTTTCATCAATAACCATGTTCTTTATGGTATTCGGAATCCTGGCCTTGGGAATAGGTTTTGGGGCACTGTATCCCAATTTCAAGTATGAGAATATCGCGCAGGTCGCGACCGGGTTTGGCGGTGTACTGTACATGATAGTGAGTTCCATTTTTATTGGAGCGGTTATTGTCCTGGAGGCGGGCCCGGTCTATATTCTGTTTATGGCCAATCTTCGCGGAAACACGATCTCCCTGTTTCAATGGCTTTTCATAATTGTTTCCTTCTCGGCAGTCCTCGTGATCAATATCACGGCAATATTCAAACCAATAAAAATGGGGCTGAAGGCGTTGAGAGAATATGAATGATCAAAATTAGTTAGTGCTCATCCGAAAATGGCCATTTCCGGATTCGCGCTTTCAGCACTCAGCTTTCAGCGATCAGCAAAAAATAATGAATATCCACCACCCCCCTTTATTAAAGGGGGGCAGGGGGGATTTTATACCATGGTCTGGAAATCCCCCTAAATCCCCCTTTAAAAAAGGGGGACTTTAATTGTCTATTATTATGACAAAATTTTTGAGCCAAATCGCTGTTAAAACCAAAACATATTTTGAAAAAAGTGAGTGACATAAGTTTTTGGCGCTTTTAACGATTTAACCAATTATGGACCTGACGATTTGATCGAACTCATCGAATACACCGGAAATCTCCACATCCACTCCCGCTATTCCGACGGGGCAGGGACAGTTCCGGAGATCGCCTCAGCCGCCCATAACCTCGGACTTGATTTCATTATTTTTAATGATCATGACCATATGACCCATGACCTTCACCTCGGGGAAGAGGGTTATTACGGTGATGTGCTGGTGCTTATGGACGTGGAGATCGGGAAGAGATATCATCATTACCTGGCCTATGACCTGAAGGAGATGGTCAAAAGCCCTAACTCCGGTCCACAGGAGGTTATTGACAGGGTGAATGAACAGGGGGGTATTGGTTTTCTGGCCCATCCGTTTGAAAAGGGCATGCCGTTCTACGACAAATCAATCGCCTATACATGGAATGATCTTTCTGTCACCGGTTTTACGGGCATCTGTATTTGGAACTTCTCTTCTCGATGGAAAGAACGGGTCAGAAGCCCTTTTCACGCCTTGTTTTTTCTCCTTTTCAAATCCCGAACCCTCAAAGGCCCCAGTAAAAAGACTCTTTCCTTCTGGGATGATTTGTGCCGGAAAAAAAAGGTGGTTGCCATGGGTGGATCCGATGCCCATGGAGCGGGATTCAAATGGGGGCCTCTCCGTCTTATCCCCCTTAAATATGATTATACGTTAAACTCCGTTAATGTCCATATTCTATCAGAGAAAAGGCTGCCAAAGGACCTTGCCGAAGCAAAGACGGAGATTTATGGTGCTCTCAAAGAGGGTCGGCTCTTTATTGCCCATGATAATCTGGCACCGGCTAAGGGGTTCCGGTTTCATTATGTTTCAGACGATGGTTCATCCCTGATCATGGGCAGCGAAAAGCCGTTTCAACCGGGAACACTTCACATGGAAACGCCTTTAAAAAGTGAAATGAGGCTTTTAAAAAACGGAGCCGTAATAAAAAAATGGCGGGGACAAAAGGCATCCTGCCGGGTAAAGGATAAGGGTGTCTACCGGGTGGAGGTCTATTATTACATGTTTCCATTCGGCTGGCGCGCCTGGATCTTTTCCAATCCAATATATTTGAGGTAATTTGATTAACCAACTCGAAGTCCACAGCATTAACATCTTGACATCCCTAACTCCGAAATATAAAAATATTTTACTAAGCCTGGGTGGCGGAATAGGTAGACGCAAGGGACTTAAAATCCCTCGGAGCTTAGTCTCTGTACGAGTTCGATTCTCGTCCCAGGCACCAGAAGAACCAAGGGGTTAGACATTATTGGCTAACCTCTTTTTTATTCATATACCAAATTTGACAACCTCGTAAAAAGGCGCGGAGCGACTTTTTACTCTGCGAGGGAGGGTTGCCCCTCCCCCGCCATTTGCAGTGAATTCAAATGGTTCCACCCCTATCCTCCCGCTATGCGGGATTGATGGACTTCCAACGAACTCATTCATCAAGTTCGTTGTTCATAGGATGCCGTTTGCGGCATAAATTAGCTTTTTACGAGTCCATCACATTTGCCATTTGCGGGGAGATTCTGAAAGACGCTGGAAGTTTCTACTTCAAGGAGGTTGACCGATGGAATATTTGAATCTGGTCAATATCGTGACCGCCGTTGTTGTGCTGTTGATGATCGGTTGCCTGATAAAGCTCTTCACCGGTGATATCGGAAGCAACAAGACTTTCTATATCATAGCGTTAATCGTGTTGGGAATCGGCCTGTATCTGTGGCAAAGTGACTTTGCGGCCGAACTTATTTCCGACATCTTTGGAATCGTAAAATGAAAAATAAGCCACTGCCTTTGGGGTGTCTGAAAAAACATTAAAGTTCAACCTTGATTGTGCTGGTTAACTATTTTAAATAACATAAATTAATAGATTGATTACCCCCCTTTATAAAGGGTTGGGGAGGATTTTATTTAACGGATTGAAAATCCCCCTAAATCCCCCTTTAAAAAAGGGGGACTTTAACCGTCGAATGTTTTGATAAGATTTTTGGCACAAATCGCGGTTCTAAACCAAAAACCATTTTGGACAAGATTGACAAACGATAAAATAAAAGGAGGAGTAACTAATGACTGAGAAAAAGTGGGACAGCCCACCGGAAATGAAGATTGATTCACAAAAGACGTATCGGATAAAAATTGAAACAAACAGGGGCGATATTGAACTGGAACTCTATCCGGAATATGCGCCTAAAACGGTCAACAATTTTGTTTTTTTGGCAAGAGAGGGTTTCTATGACGGGGTTATTTTTCATCGCGTGATAAACGATTTCATGATCCAGGGTGGTGATCCTATGGGTACGGGAACAGGGGGCCCCGGTTATAAATTTGAGGACGAATTTGAGGGGAATCCCCTCAGGCACGAGTCTAAAGTGATCTCCATGGCGAATGCAGGACCGAACACCAACGGAAGTCAGTTTTTTATTACGCATTCACCTCAGTCGCACCTGGATGGTATGCACACGGTGTTCGGCAAGGTGGTCGAGGGCCAGGAGATTGTAGACGCCATTCAGCAAGGAGATAGTATGGCGAAGGTAACCGTGAGTGAGGGATGAGAGCGGAGCGGTTTTTAGCGGATTATCAAATATGATATGGCCGCAAAAAGGCGCCCGTCCTCCGCAGTAGCGTGCTACGGAGGGTGGACAAAACACACAAAAAGTAAAAGCTACATATCGTAATATCAATAGGTTATGTGCTTCAGGAACCTAAATCTGGAATTTTTACGAAACCATCAAATATGAATGAAAAACATGCAAGTAAGATAGCAGAAGAACTGAATCTCGCTCTTCAACAGGTAAAGGCCACAGCCCGGTTACTCAAAGGGGGTGACACGATCCCCTTTATAGCCCGTTACAGAAAAGAGGTTACCGATTCTCTGGATGAGGTAGCCATAACCGGGATCCGTGATAAAACAGCTCAGTTAGAGGCCTTGGACAACCGAAGAGATAGCATCTTGAAATCGCTCGAGGAACGGGGCCTGCTCACAGACGATCTAAAGGAAAAGATTGCTTCCGCCGAGACCATGGCCACCTTGGAAGATATCTATCTCCCGTACAGGCCCAAACGTCGTACGCGGGCCATAATGGCTAAGGAAAAGGGGCTTGAACCATTAGCGAAGCTCATCTTTGCCCAGAAAGATGAAACTGATCCGGTAAAAGAGGCGTTAGCCTATCTTGACCCTGAAAAGGGAGTTGAAAAGGCAGAGGATGCATTAGCCGGCAGCCGGGACATAATAGCCGAATGGGTAAATGAAGATCAGGGGGCGCGCAAAAGAATGCGTGCCCTCTATGCTCAAAAAGGGGTCTTCCGCTCCATAGTAATTCCGGGCAAAGAGGAAGAAGGGGCAAAATTCAAGGATTATTTCGACTGGGAAGAGCCTGTGTCCAAGGCACCATCTCACAGGGTACTTGCAATGCGCCGGGGAGAGAAGGAGGGTTTCCTCGATCTTCGAATCAGTCCCCCTCAGGACAAAGCCCTGGCGCTGTTGGAGGCCATGTTTGTTAAGGGTGAAGGGACAGCCTCGAAGGAGGTTAAGGAAGCGGTTCACGACTGCTACAAAAGGCTCCTTTCCGTTTCAATGGAAACAGAGGTCAGGCTTGAGACCAAAAAAATTGCCGACAGGGAAGCAATCAAGATATTTACGGATAATCTCAGGGAACTTCTTCTGGAGCCACCCCTCGGCCAAAAAAGTATCATGGCAATAGATCCGGGGATTCGTACTGGCTGTAAGATTGCCTGTCTTGATCCTCAGGGCAAACTTCTTAAAACGGATACTATTTATCTTTTTAAGTCGGAAAACGCCAAATTATCTTCTGGAAAAACGTTAAAGGAATTAGTGAATACATATAAAGTGGAAGCTCTAGCAATAGGCAACGGTACCGGTGGAAGGGAAACCGACGCCTTTATTAATGAACTTCCTTTTTCGAATGATATCCCGGTGATAATGGTCAATGAGAGCGGTGCATCCGTCTATTCCGCCTCTGAAGCCGCAAGGGAAGAGTTCCCCGATTTGGACTTGACTTATAGAGGTGCGGTATCCATTGGGCGGCGACTCATGGACCCCCTGGCTGAGTTGGTAAAAATCGATCCCAAATCCATTGGTGTAGGGCAGTATCAGCATGATGTGAACCCCCTGGGCCTCAAAAGAAGCCTGGATGACGTGGTCATGAGTTGCGTGAATGCAGTGGGGGTAGATGTCAATACCGCAAGTCAGCAGCTTCTCACCTATATCTCGGGTCTCGGAACACAGTTGGCCAAAAATATCGTAACATACAGGGATGAGTACGGGCCCCTTTCCTCCAGGAAAGAGCTCAAAAAGGTTCCACGTCTTGGTCCTAAGGCCTTTGAACAGGCAGCCGGTTTTCTTAGAATAAGGGGTGGGAATAATCCTCTTGACATCAGTGCCGTCCATCCCGAATCTTATGGCATTGTGGAGGCTATGGCCAAGGATACAGGCTTAAAGGTAACCGATCTCCTTGAAAGCGATGTTCTAAGGGGAAAAATCGATCTGAATAAATACGTAACAGACAGTGTGGGTATGCCCACCCTTACCGATATTCTTGCCGAACTTGCCAAACCAGGTCGCGATCCGCGTGATCGGTTCGAGGTTTTCAAATTCAAGCAGGGAATTGAGAAAATTGAGGATGTCCAACCCGGCATGAGTCTGCCCGGTGTGGTAACCAATGTCACGGCATTTGGGGCCTTTGTTGACGTAGGCATCCATCAGGATGGGCTGGTCCATATCAGTCAATTGGCGAACCGCTTTATCAAGGACCCCAACGAAGTGGTAAAGGTGCATCAGCATGTAACGGTTAAGGTTTTAGACGTAGACCTGGCAAGAAAGCGAATCTCTCTATCCATGAAACAGAGCTTTGATTAGCAATCCTGGACAAAGGAAAAGAATCAAAACAGCCTCAAAAATAATATAGGTACTTTTGTAACGTCAATCGCCGGTGTCATTTTTTATACAATAATCGAATCAGTTTATGCTTACACAGGTTTGGGCATGGCCCCTGATTGGCGTTCAGGAGCCTTATTCGGGGTAGGGGGCTTTCCAGGCACGTATTGCGGCGCAAGACTGTAAAAATTCATCCCGGCTAAAGCAACAAAGCTCACCCTTGGTATCATTATTCCGTTTCTCTCCGTAAAGTATATCCTGAACGTCTTCATGTAATCTTTCCTGACATATTCATTACGGTCTTATTTTTTGCAGTAATTCCTTACCACGGAATTAAGGTCCCGGCACAAAGGAATAGGGGCGGGAAGTTATGTGAGGGCAAAGCCTCAGCGCTGCCTCTACAATTCTGCCGATGAAACTGTCTAATATTATTTATACAGTTTAACATATTTATTTGACAATATAAATTTCATACTGTATAAATATGAAACTCTTATTTAGACAATATATTTATACAGTTCACCACCTCCTTCATCCTACATCTTATGACCGATTATACACATGATACAACCTGGGTTACGAGTAAAGAAATACTATTAAAAACAGGGATTTCTCGTGCAACGCTAAATAATTACATTAAAATGGGGATAATTCCGAGACCTCTGGTGAAAAAACCGGTAGGCGACATGAAGGGAACAAAAAAAATCGGCTATTTTCCTTATACTGTCTTAGAGAGGATAGAATGGGTCAAGCGATTGAAACGTGAGGGAAATTCCATGGAAGATATCGCAATCCACCTCAAGGATATTCCAATAAATATCGGGCAGGGTACCGATGTCGAATCAAGGGGGGCCGAACGGAGAACCAAGTTCATGTTAACGGGCAGGCAGGATCAGGTCTTTGAAGAACCGTTGAAACTGACCTTAGACGATATCAGATATCCTGCCTATTTGATAAATTACGATTTTCAGGTTGATTGGGTCAATCATCAGGCTGAAGACAGCATTTTTTGGCAGAAGGTCAGCCTGATAAAAGACAGGGAATCGAGAAATATCTTCAAGCTGTTTTTTCATTGGCAATTTCACAATCGCGTAAGAAACTGGCGAGACCTCTTTGCTTTTCACATGTCATTCGCAAGAATCAAATACACAAGAAGCTGGATGGAAAATATTTACCAGGGGATTTCGGAAAAAGAAGCAGCGATTTTGCTTGAGATATATGACAGGGTTGAACCTTTTCCGGCACAAACGATCACAGACAGAACCATTGTCCTGCTGATGGAGAATGGAACAAGCGAAACCTTTCAAGTTTACAGTACGTTTTTTAAAGAGGGTATCTTTTTTCTTTATGGCCCTTCAGGCTTTTGAACCGGAATGTTGCGTAAAGCCCTGTTTAAGGCAGAGGCGAAGCTTCGCTAAGCTTAGGGTTATGTCTGACTTCTGCTTTTTCGAGCATGCACAAAAAATTGTGCATGGATGCACATTTATTTGTGCATTTAAAAATTTTTCTTTGTTGATAGGGCTTTTTTATATGCAATGTCTATTAATCGAAGCATTTTGGCACATGCATCATTTAGCTGAAAACCTCTGTAATTTAAAGCGTTTTTAGAAATAAAGATGAATTTATTTCTATTTGCCGAGGTTGTTTTAAAGCAAAATTAAGTTTATCAGGCGTTTGGCATGGATCTTGATCATAACATACAATTGAATAGGCGAGGGTCAATGAAGATTGATGGACTCGTAAAAAGTGCATAACAGTTCCCGCCATGGGCGGGAGTAAGCCCCGGTCTGGGGTGGGGTTTATCAAGCTTGGGCGTAAATCAACCTCCAAGAGAAGATACTAAATGGCCGAACCATGGGTTATGCAAATGGAAACGGAGGATTAAGAGAAGATGAATAGATCAGCGGAAAGCATTCCGAAAAGGGAGATGAATTTCAACCCTAAAGAAGGGCTCACCGAACAAGAAAAAGCAGAACTCCTTATAAATAAGGAAGTGCCTATCGAAACTGATTCTGAAGACAAAAATATGCTTCCACCCCCTCTTTTTCAGCATCAGGACCTGACACATGCCGGCACAAAAAATAACCCAATGGATCAAGAAGCACTGATAAATATTATAAATTACATCCATTTTACAAATGGACATATCCTTGTTCACTTGCGTCATTCCAGGTACCAGGATAGCATCTTTATAAAGGCGTGTCCTGAACCATGCCTTGGCCGGGAGTTGATGTGCCGATGGTCGGACAAACATATACCAAGCCTTGATCTGGACAGATATGAATTTCAGCATTTTGTCATTGGTAATGGTCAATCCATGACAATCGTCCCGGCCGTACTAAAGGAGATAAACAAAGACTATCTCAAGATTCAATTGCCTGATACAAGCCATATCGTGGGTAAAAGGCGGACAAAAAGATATGCCTGCCATGATGTCGGTGTAGAAATGGTCCAGAACGGTTTCTTAGCCAAGGGAAAATTGGTGGATTTCAGCCCGGGAGGCTTCCGTGTAAAAGTGAGGCCCGATTTATCTTCTTCCTTTCAATGGTTCAATGCGGATGAACCGGTCAATATCAATCTTCACAACCATCGAAGGGCCCTCTTTTCCGGTGTCTGCCGGTGTATTCGTCAAAGATTGAACCCTCAGGACAAGGAAATTGTGCTCGCGCCGTCGGGTGACTGCATCAAAAGGTTCAAACCAAACGTGACCCGCAATCCTCGCCAGCACCTGGTGCCGACACCCACTCTTATTTTCGATCACCCCTTAATGAAAAAAAGGGTCCAGTTAGGGGTTTCGGATATCTCCACATCAGGATTTTGCATATATGAAAAATCGGATGACGGGATTTTATTACCGGGGATGATCATCCCGGACATGGGCATTACCTTTGCCGGTTCTTTGAAAATGAATTGTGATGCCCAGGTGATCTATCGCCTGAAGGAAGATGAAAACGGGGTCAGGTGCGGTCTCGCTATTTTGGACATGGATATTAACAATTACAGTCATTTGAACCACATCCTGACCAGTGCCTTAGACTCTTATGCTAATGTTTCCGCTGAGATTGATATGGATACACTATGGGAATTCTTTTTTGATTCTGGCTTTATCTATCCCAAAAAGTACGGCCTCATCCAGTCCCATCGGGAGGTCTTTAAAAAGACTTATAAAAAATTATACCAGGAGAACCCGGAGGTTGCCAGGCATTTTACTTATCAGAAAAACGGCCGGATTTACGGACATATTTCCATGGTGAGGGCATATGAGAAGGCCTGGATGATTCATCACCATGCCGCCCTGACCATGGAAAACAAAAGGGCCGGGTTTATAGTATTGAAGCAAATTATGCATTACCTGAATGATATGCATCGCCTGCCGTCAGCAAAAATGGACTATGCGATGAGCTATTTCCGGCCGGAAAATAAATTTCCAGATCGAGTGTTTGGGGGGTTTGCCAGGACCTTGAATAACCCAAAAGGTTGTTCTGTTGATACTTTCGCCTATCTGCCCTATACAAGTCTGTCTCTGGGCGCCAGGCTCCCGAATGGCTGGGCTCTAAGGGAGTGTTCAGCGCTCGATCTCTGGGAGTTGAATCGATTTTACAATAATGCCTCCGGGGGTCTGCTCCTGGATGCAATGGCCTTAGGTAAGAAAGATTTCGGAGAGGGGTCCCTGGAAAAGGTCTATGAACGGCTCGGGCTTTTGCGGAAACAGAAGGCATATGCTCTTACCAGTCAAGGGCAATTAAAGGCGGTTCTGGTCGTGAATCAATCAGACCTGGGATTCAATCTGTCTGAACTCCTGAACAGTATCAAGATTCTGGTGACCGATCAGGAAGACCTGCCCTGGAACGTCTTATCAATTGTCATTTCCCGGTTGACCTGTGTCTATCATATGGAAAAGATCCCTGTCCTGTTTTATCCCTTTGATTATGTAAAAATTGAAGCGGTACCCTACGAGAAGCAATATCAGGCGTGGGTCCTGAATGTCAGGTACGGAAACGAGTACATGGAATATATGCAAAAAAGATTCAGGATAGGATATAAGTAGTGCTCATCCGGAAACAACCAGTTTC
>Ga0255419_10091_pt2 | contig 18159 bp, 13 predicted proteins | sample ANMaggSeSYBR02J3_FD_182658 | JGI IMG/M metagenome (GOLD analysis project Ga0255419, IMG submission 182658) | Sediment cell enrichment communities from methane seep in Santa Monica Basin, California, United Staets - ANME aggregate JGI... | ecosystem: Environmental > Aquatic > Marine > Cold seeps >...
CTTTAGCAAGGCGTCTTGTCATTTCAAAAGCTTCTTCGTCATCAATATTTACTTTTTTATCCAGGCGGCTTTTTTCAAATATCTCAGGGCAGTATGCCTCTTTCATATTCTTTAAACCCTGGATCTTATGGCCAAGATATGGTTCTACACCGATAATTTGTATATTTTGATTGTATTCTTTCAGCTTCCTCGAAACGCCCATGAGTGTTCCTGATGTGCCCATTGTGGCAACCAGGGCTGAAACCTTTCCGCCTGTCTGTTCCCAGACCTCCACGGCTGTTGTCAAATAATGTGCTTTCCAGTTGGCTTCATTATTATATTGATCCGTCATAAAATAGGTCTCGGGATTTTCCCGCACAAGCCTGTAAACCTCTTCAATGGCGCCATCCGTACCGAGATGGCCCGGAGTTAAAAGGATATCTGCACCCCTGGCCTTCAGGATTTTCTGTCGTTCAACACTCACAGCCTCGGACATGGCAAGCAAAAGCCTATATCCTTTAACAGAACAAACAAGAGCAAGACCGATTCCGGTATTTCCACTTGTGGCTTCGATTATAGTTTTATCAGTTGTAAGTTCCCCGGATTTTTCACCCGCCTCAATCATATACAGGGCCGACCTGTCTTTGATTGAACCGCCGGGGTTGAAATATTCCAGCTTTGCCAGAAGTTTCACTTTTGGATTAGGATTCAGATTTCTTATTTCAACAAGAGGTGTATTGCCGATGGCATCCAGAATTGAATGGGTCATAGTATAAATATCCTGCGTGATACGAGTTACGTGTTGCGGGTTATAAAAAAGAATTATTTACGATTTTTACAACTCGCAACTCAATGTCGTTAACTTAAGCAATTTGTGAATATCGAATATCGAACAAGGAATATCGAACCGCAGAAGTTAGGAAAAACGCTTCGAAATTCGACATTCCTTGTTCGATATTCTGCGGTTCAATAATCAATAATTGTTTAAGCAGTGGCATTGACTCGTAACTCGTAGCGTAATCTTGCAACTTAAAAACAACATGCTATGTGAAATCGTAAAGGGCCTATGCCTGAACCAAAGCTAATACCTCTTCTATAGCCATCTGAACTTTATTTTTTTCCTGAGACGCATCAACCACTCGAAACCTTTGGGGTTCAAGGCGTGCAAGTTCAAGATAGCCTGCCCTGATTTTTTCGTGAAATGAAAGCGCTTCCTTTTCAAACCGTGTTTCATCCCCGGTCCTTGAGCCGTTATCGATCTGCTCCCAGGCTCGGGAAAGGCCGATTTCAGGTGAAAGATCAAGGAGGAAGGTTATATCCGGCTTTAACCCTTCAAGTACCAGTTCATGCAGCCGTGTGATCAGCTTCATATCAAGGCCCCTTGCATAACCCTGATAAATCAGTGTTGCATCGAAATAGCGATCACATATTACCGTTTTGCCTTCAGATAGAGCAGGATTTATTAATTCTTTTACATGCTGAACCCGGTCTGAAAAATATAAAAGGAGTTCAGCCATCGGCTCTATTTCTTTATTTTCAGGGTCGAGCAGAATTGACCTGATTTTTTTACCAATCTTTGTGCCGCCCGGCTCTCTTGTAATAACACAGTCATGACCCTTATTTTCAAGAAAACAGTTGATATTGTTTATCTGTGTCGTCTTTCCGGAACCTTCTATTCCTTCAAGTGTAATGAACATAATACATTAATCCGCCTTCCCTCTGTAAAAATGACGCCCAAGCAGGCGATGATATGATGTCCATGACTCATTCGGGTCTTCTGTTGCCATAAAATCACGAATGCCTTTTACCTTGGCGTCAATTTCGTCAATGTAGTTCAATAAAACAGCCTCTATTGTTTTGGGCGGTTCAGGTGAACCGAATTCCCTTGTCCCATGATGACTTACAATCATATGCCTGAGTAAAACGGCCTGGTCTTGTGGAAAATCTTCAACCTCTATGAGTTTTTCATCCAGCATCATAATCCCTATAACTATATGGCTAAGAAGCCTGCCTTCGTCTGAATAGTCTATACTATATTTATAATTAAACTCCCTGATCTTGCCGATATCATGGAGTATTGCTCCTGCAAGCAGAAGATCCCTGTCAACACCGCTGTAATGCCCGGCAATCCTGTCTGCCAGAAGCGCCATGGACAATGTGTGCTCAAGAAGGCCACCGATATAGGCATGGTGCATTTTTTTCGCTGCCGGAGCATTTTTAAATTTACGTACAAAATCCATGTCGTTAAAGAACGCTTCAAAGAGCTTTTTTAGATGCCCTGCTTCTATGGAAGCTGTAATTTTTAAAAGACGCAAGAACATTTTATCAATATCACGACGCGTTGCAGGAAGAAAATCAGACGGGTTAATCGAATCTGCAGGAATTGATGTCATATTTTTCACAACGAATTGAAGCACTCCTTTGTATTCGGAAACCGTCCCTTGAACCTGCACAAAGTCACCGGAAGTTGTGCCTGCTGATATGTCATCAACCCTGTCCCATATAACACCCTTAATTTTACCGGTTTTATCCGAAACGGTAATATTTAAAAAATTATTCCCATCCCGTTTTTGAGCCATGGTTTTTTCTGATAATACGAAAACATCATCAACCAAATCTCCAGCTCTTATATCCTTTATAAATATTTTTTTCATAATTCAATATTCCAGTTTTTTAGGTCATCAAGCATCTTGTAATCCGTCATATCGCACTTAATAGGAGTTATGGAAATAAAATTATTGCAAATAGCGGCTGAATCAACATCAGAACTATTATCGAGAAACTGGGAATCACATCCCTGCCAGTAGTACGTACGGTTTCTCGGATCGATTCGTTTTTCAAAATAGTCAGAAAAAAATTTGACTCCCTGCCTGCTGAAACGAAGACCGGCCGTTTCTTTCACCGGCATATCGGGTATATTAACATTAAGAAATGTTCCAAATGGAAGCCCATTTTCAAACACTTTTTTAGATAAAACTTCTATAAAAAAGGCTGTATCATCATAATTGTTTAGTTCAGTTCCTTGTATGGAAACGGCAATTGCGGTCATTCCGTATAGCGCCGCCTCTTTGGCTGCTGCTACAGTCCCGGAATAGTTGATATTAACACCCACGTTTGCGCCTGGATTAATTCCGGAAATTACAATATCCGGCTTTTCATTAAGTATTTCCAGGACACCGAGCTTAATGCAATCCGCTGGAGTTCCGGTTACAGCATACCCTTTATACCCGCCGTTTACTTCAACATGTGTTGTGCGAAGCGGCTCATTCAAAGTTATTCCGTGTCCTACGGCACTTCGTTCACGGTCAGGAGCAATAACCGTGACATCATGATCTCCTGCAAACCTTTTGTATAAAGCCCACAACCCCTGTGCATAAATTCCGTCATCGTTGGTTAATAATACTTTCATAGTAAATTCTCTATTCCGCCATCTATCATTTAACTACAGTATTCCATGTCTAAGTTATTTTTACTATAACATATTGTAACTATATTGTACTTAAGTACATCTTGACTTTTATCATTTAGTTAGCTTTATACTTTAAAAACTAACAATGTTCAATATGTTATAATCAGAAATTTAATTTAGACTATTGATTACAATCAAACAAAGAATAATTAGAAGGCTGAAAGGCCGTGAAGCTATGGGGCTGGGCAGGAATATTATCCGGTTTATGCCTATAATAGTTCTTCTCACCATTATACATCCTCATGCTATAGCCCAGCAGCCTGATTATTTATTCAAATCTCTTGTTGACATCGATCCTGAATCACCGTGGCAAATTGATGCGAATGAAATTTTTTATGACGACAAATCTTCTCGGTACATTGCAAAGGGGAGTGTAACTTTAACCAAAAACGATAAAAAACTTTCCGCTGACTACATCAGTTTTGATTACAAAAACATGAAAGCATATGCCAAGGGCAATGTGAGCATGGCGGCCGGAAAAGATACTCTTGCCGGAAGCAGTATGGATATTGATCTTGAGAAACAGACAGGAACCATAGAGAACGGTACTTTTTTCATAAAAGAAAATAATTTTTATATTAAAGGAAGCAAAGTCCAGAAGTTGGATGAAAACACATATTACATTGAAGATGCCATTGTGACAACCTGTGAAGGTGAAAATCCTGACTGGGTAATAACCGGCAAAAGTGCTAAAGTTACCCTGGAAGGATACGGATACGTCTGGCACGCTGCGTTATGGGCAAAAAAAGTGCCAGTGGTATATACACCTTTTTTTGTTTTTCCTGCAAAAACAAAGCGCCAGTCAGGTTTTTTACCCCCGGAAATCGGATACTCCGACAGGTGGGGCGGTTATTTTATACAGCCGTTTTTCTGGGCCATCGGTGAAAGTTCAGACGCCACGTTTTATGAGCATCACATGCATCATCGCGGGGATAAACTCGGCCTTGAATACCGATATGTTTTAAGTGAAAAATCAAAAGGCACCTTAATGTATGACTATTTAAATGACAGAAAGATAGATGACGGCACTTTGGATTCGAGCGAAAAATGGGGATATCAAGACGATGATGAACTCAGGCCCAATCACAATCGCTACTGGTTCAGGATGAGTCATCACCAGGCCATGCCAATGGACTTTTTTGCAAAACTTGATCTGGATATTGTAAGTGACCAGGATTATTTAAAGGAATTTGAAGATGGCAAAACCGGATTTAAAGAAACCAAAAAGTATTTTAATAAAAATTTTGGCAGGGAATTTGATGAATATGACGATCAGGTCCGGACAAACAGGCTGAATCTTAATAGAAACTGGAGTAAATACAGCTTTAATGCCGAAGCACTCTGGTATGATGATATTATAAAAAGACGTTGGGAAGATACTGATACAACTATACAAAAACTGCCTTCCATCGGATTTGACGCATCCAGGCAACAGGTTTTAAAAAGCCCCTTTTATTTTAATCTAGATTCCGAATATACATACTTTTACAGTGAAGACGGGCAGAAGGGGCACCGGGCTGACCTGTATCCTCGTTTTTATCTTCCATACAGGTTTAAAAATTATTTTTCTTTTGAACCTTCTGCGGGAGTGCTGGAGACAGGCTGGTATATGGACAGAAAAGAGACGGGCGAAGCTTACCTGTCAGAAGAGAAAAAAAGATTTAACAGGCAGATTTGTGATATAAAACTGGATCTTTCCTCAGAAACATATAAGATATATGGCAGTAAGATATTCGGTACCAGTGGCATCAAGCATTCAGTAACTCCACAGATTATTTATGAATATATTCCGGATCAGGATCAGGATGGACTTCCTGACTTCGATGTTGATTCCATTGACCGTATTGAAAAAAAGAATCTTATTACCTATTCTATCACAAATGCTTTTACTTCAAGATCAATAAATAATGTGATAAAAACAGGCAAAAGCGTTGAAAATAACTTCAGTGAGCCGCCAATTTACGATTACCGGCAATTCCTCTGGTTCAAGCTTGAACAAAGCTATGACATTTATGAGGCGAGAGAGGATGACCCGCAAAAGTGGGAAAACCAGACGGACCAGAGACCTTTTTCTCCAGTAAAAGGTGAACTGGAGTTCTATCCGGTAAAGTACCTGTCGTTTGAAGGTGATGCCGAGTGGTGTTCTTATGATGACGAATTCTCATCCTATAATGCAAAGATGAGCCTGTCGGATAATCGAGACGACAGATTATCTGTCGAGTACAGATACACAAGAGACTCTATTGAATCGATTACAGCTGATCTTTCTTTAAAAATTACTGACGACCTGACGGCTTACGGTGGATATGAACGCAACATCCTTGATGATAAACGAATCAAAACGAGTGCAGGAATTAAATATCAGGCACAGTGCTGGTCTTTAGGGATAGGCTGTACGGATGAGCCTGGTGACCGCAAATATGAATTTTCAATCAATTTGTATGGACTTGGTGAGGTTGGTAATTAATGGCAACAAAACTGCAACATCTATGGTACGTTCTTCATACAAAAAGCAGGTTTGAAAACGTAGTCAACGACGGACTGATTAATAAATCAGTGGAGGCTTTCCTCCCGAAAGTTCAGGTAAGAAGCAAGCGCCGTGACAGGAAAGCTATGATTACAGTTCCGCTTTTTCCCGGATACCTGTTTGTTAAAACCGATCTTAGCCCTCACAATCATCTTGAAATCGTAAAAACAACAGGAGCTGTCCGATTAATCGGTACAAAGGATGGCCCTGTTACAGTTCCCCGGACAGCCATAGAATCACTAAAAATCATGGTTGAAGGAAATAATCAGGTTTCAACAGGCTATCGATTGAAAAAGGGGGATCCGGTTATTGTAATAGCCGGTCCCTTTACAGGCGTATCAGGAATCTTTGTGCGGCACAGGGGACAGGAGCGTGTGGTTGTGAATATAGAAGCCCTTGGGCAATATGCAAGTATCGAGGTAAATAAAGAAGATGTTGAAATATTGCCTGAAATATTCTCATAAGTCCTTGACTTTTTATCAAGTTTTGTTTTATTATGAAAAATAAATCAATTTCCACCATATATTGCATAAAGGAGGATACATGAATAAACTGGAGCTTATCTCCGCTCTTAAAACAAAAGCAAACATTTCGAAAGCGGAAGCAGCAAATGTAATCCAGATTTTTTTCGACAATATGTCCCAGGCCATGGCTCAGGGAGAACGCGTTGAAATTCGCGGTCTGTGCAGTTTTTATGTAAAACATTATAAAAGCTATACAGGCAGAAACCCGAAAAGCGGTGAAAAAGTCGTTATAGAGCCAAAACGATTGCCCTTTTTTAAAGCCGGAAAAGAATTAAAAGAGCGGGTTGATTATTAACTTTGTGTCTGACCTTTGATTCGATAATAGATCAGAAACGGCCCGTGCGAATCCTGGCTGCTTCTCTTCAAAAACGCAACATACCACACGCTCTACTTTTTACAGGAATTGAAGGCGTTGGCAAAAAGGATGCGGCTACTGCTTTTGCCATGGCATGCAACTGTATGGGTGAAAAACCGGGGCCGTCTGAATTTTTTGATAGTTCCACTATTAAAAAGGATTTGCCGGCGGCTGTCAACCCGTGTGGATATTGCAAATCATGCCGAAAGATAGAATCGGGTAATCACCCCGATATCATTCGGATAAAGCCTTCCGGTGCTTTTATAAAGATTGATCAAATAAGAGGCTTGTGTGATACCCTTGCCATGAAACCATATGAAGCAATGGTACGGGTGGTAATAATATCTGATGCCCAAGCTATGAATCCCTCAGCCAGCAATGCCCTTCTCAAGATGCTTGAGGAACCGCCCGCCAGCTCCATTTTAATACTTACTGCATGTCAGATATCCGATCTTCTGCCAACGATTGTTTCACGCTGTCAGCACATCAGGTTTAATCCTGTTTCTGTAAAAAGCATCGAAACCCGGCTTATTGAAAAGCAGGGTCTCGCACCGGATAAAGCTTTAATAATAGCTGCCATGGCAAACGGGAGTATTTCCAGGGCCTTTGCCATGAACAACTCAAGCTGGATAAATCGCAGGAACTGGCTTATAAATGCTGTCGGCCCTAATCAATCCGATCAACCCGGGGCTTTATTTTCAATGTCTTCCGGTATGCTTATGGCTGTCGCTGAAATGCTGAAGAAAAATAAAGATTTCCTTTTTGATTCACTTGAGATAATGAAGTCCTGGCTAAGGGACCTTGTAATATATAACTTTCACCCTGAAAAAATCATTAACAAAGATTTAATAGAAAAGATTCAATATGCCTCACAAAAAATTGACATTAAGTCGCTTCTGCTTAAAATCGATGCAATTCAGGTGGCGCAAAAAGATATTCAGGCAAATGCAAATTTAAGGCTCACACTGGAAACTATGATGATGCAAATCGGGAGGGGCCGGGACCCATTAACCAAATGAAAAAAGTAGTAGGAATTACATTTAAGCCTTCCGGCAAGGTTTATGACTTTGACTGCGGAGCGTTTGTACTGAATCGGGATGATTGTGTGATTGTGCAGACCGAGAAAGGGCTTGGTTTTGGAACCGTAGCCCTGCCGCCTGTTCCCTTTGACGAACGTCCACCATGCAAGCCTCTTAAAAAAGTATTTCGCCTGGCCGGGGAGAAAGATTTTCTTCAAAGAAATAAAAATATTGAAACTGAAAAAAAAGGTCACAGTTATTGCTTAAAGTGCATCAAAGAACTCGGTCTTAACATGAACCTTTTTTCCGTTGAAAAATCCTTTGATTCGAGTAAATTAACTTTTTTCTTTACATCCGATGGACGTGTTGACTTCCGTCAGCTTGTAAAAATGCTGGTCAAAGAGCTTGGTGCAAGGGTTGAGATGCGCCAGGTGGGAATACGTAATCAGGCCAAAATGTGCGGCGGAATCGGCAGGTGCGGACGTGCAATCTGCTGCTCGGCATTTCTTGAAAAATTCGGACATGTTTCGATTCGCATGGCAAAGGAACAGAACCTTTCTTTAAATCCCACCAAGATTTCAGGCCTGTGTGGTCGTCTTATGTGCTGCCTTAAATTTGAATATGAAACTTACCTTGCGCTTAAGAAAAAATTTCCAAAAATCGATAAGACTGTAAAAACATCGGATGGAAAAGGAAAGGTAGTCAGGCATAATGTAATAAGCAGTCGAATAACCATCCGCAGGGAAGATGGCCAGGAGATGGAAACTACTTTTGATAAACTTGAAAACGAAAGAAACCTTTGAAAAATGCCAGAACCCTTTTACATAACAACGCCGATTTATTATGTTAATGCCAGGCCCCATCTGGGACATGCATATACAACAATCATAGCCGATGTTGCAAGCCGGTTTAATGAAATGTGCAAAAAGGACGTTTTTTTCCTCACCGGTACTGACGAACACGGGGACAAGGTTGTGCGGGCTGCAAAAAAGGAAAATTTAAGCTCCAGAAATTATGTTGACAAAATCAGCGCACTTTTTAAGGACCTGTGGCCCGAACTTAATATAAAGCACAATTATTTTATCAGAACTACCGATCCTTCTCATATAGAAGTGGTAGAGCAAATCCTTCAAAAGATTTACGACTCGGGAGACATATATTTCAGCGAATATGAGGGGCTTTACTGTTTTGGCTGCGAGCGTTTCTACACTCAGCGGGAACTCGTGGACGGTAAATGTCCTGACCATGAAACAGTCCCTGAAGCTATCAAAGAATCGAATTATTTTTTTAAAATGAGTAAATATCAGGACTGGCTTATAAATCATATTAAAAAAAATCCTGACTTTATAAGACCGCAACGATATAAAAACGAAGTCCTGGCTTTTTTAAAGGAACCCCTTGAAGATCTGTGTATTTCCCGGCCGAAAACACGTCTCAAGTGGGGCATTACACTCCCTTTTGACAAGGACTATGTTACATATGTCTGGTTCGATGCCCTTTTAAATTATGTTTCCGCACTGGGATATCCTGATGGCGATTTTTTTAAAAAGTACTGGCCTGTAGCCCAGCACATTGTGGCCAAAGATATTCTTAAACCACATGGCATTTACTGGCCAATCATGTTAAAAGCAGCCGGAATTGACACATATAAACATCTGAATGTTCATGGCTACTGGAATGTCGATCAATCCAAGATGTCTAAAAGTCTTGGAAATGTAGTGGAGCCTCTGCAACTAAAGGAAATCTACGGCCTTGATCAATTCAGGTATTTCCTTTTAAGAGATATGGTTTTCGGGCTTGATTCAAGTTTTTCAGAAGAGACCTTTGTGCAAAGAATCAATTCAGATTTGGCAAATGACCTTGGCAATCTGTTTTCAAGGATTCTTTCAATGGCACACAAGTATTTCAACGGGGTTGTACCTGAGACCGACCCGGAAGCAGAAGAAGAGTTAAAACCCGGCCTTGAAACGGACGCACTGACTGCTGTTGAAAAATTTGAAAAGGAGATGGAAGTATTTGCCTTTCACAAGGCATTAGAGGCGGTCTGGGTATTTATCGGCAGTATGAATAAATATATTGATGTCACTGCTCCATGGGTGCTTGCAAAGAAAAAATCAGCAAAAAAACAGCTACAGACTATTATCTATAATCTCCTTGAAGGATTGAGAATCATATCCGGTATGATCTACCCTGTTATGCCGGATACTGCTCTGCTGATGCAAAAGCATCTTGGTATGGATGTCTCAGAGCCGTTCTTTACTTTCGATCGGCTTTATGCCTGGAAGAGACTGGAGCCCGGCACAAAACTTTTAAAATCGATTACACTTTTTCCAAGAATCGACCTGAAAAAAATCAAGGCTGATATAAAAAGAGAAACTGAGGCGGGTGATAGAGTGTTCGAAATTAAGCCGGAAATTACATTTGAAGAACTGGCAAAAATAGATTTCAGGGTTGGAACAGTTGTTCATTCCGAAGCAATACCAAAAGCAAAAAAGCTTCTTAGGCTTGAAGTTGATATAGGTGAAAAAAGAACAATTGTTGCCGGTATCTCGGAAAGCTACAGCCCTGATGACCTGACAGGCAAACAGGTTCTTATTGCTGCAAATTTAAAACCTGCCAAAATCATGGGGATACTGTCCAACGGAATGCTGCTGGCCGCTGTTGATGATAAAGTATGCTCCATTGCCACTTTTGAAAAAAAAATGAAGCCAGGAACATCTGTTAGGTAGAATCCTAACCAGGACAGGCCCTGCAAATGGATTGACGATTTATGATTGTCGATTGATTAAAATCGCCCCGTTGACAGCCTGATTTTTGAACACACTTGACACCGTTGGAATAGTTACTATTGGTTTTATAAATGCTTTTTATGAACCGCAGAATGTCGAACAAGGAATATCGAATATCGAATATCGAATATCGAATATCGAATATCGAATATCGAATATCGAATATCGAATGTCGAAGTGACCCCTTCGTAATTCTGCGGTTCCTTGTTCGATATTCAATGTTTTGGAATTATTACAAGAAGGCCGCAAAATACCCCCGGTCTCACGTGTGGGTAAAAGTCAGGCTGGCAGCGGAGTTAATTTTAAAAATGAATACCCTCCCAAAATGCTACGGCATCATACCTGTGCGTTATCAATCTACACGATTTCCGGGAAAACCACTTGCCGATATTCTCGGTAAACCGATGTTCTGGCATGTCTTTAATCGGGCATGTCTGTGTCCTGAACTCAAAAGCGTTGTGCTGGCAACGGACGATGACAGGATTTTCTCAGCAGCAGAAAAACTCGATGTTCCGGTGGTCATGACGAGAGATGACCACGAAAGCGGAACCGACAGGGTTCTGGAAGCCGCCGAGTCCATAAAAGTTCCTCAGGATGCTGTTGTAATAAATATTCAAGGGGATGAGCCGGCACTAAAGCCGGCTATGATCAGCGAGCTTATAGCTCCTTTTGAAAATCCAGATGTTCTTGTAACAACGCCGATAAGAAAAATTACACCCGAAGAGGCAGAAAACCCGGATATCGTAAAAGTTGTTTTTACATTAAACGGAAAAGCACTTTATTTTTCCAGATCTCCGATCCCCTGGCCCAGGGAAAACCAGGAGAGCGAATTTTACGGCCACATTGGACTGTATGCTTTCCGCATGAATGCTCTCAGGCAATTCGTGGCGTTGCTACCAGGCCGTCTTGAAAAAACTGAAAAACTTGAGCAGCTTCGTTTACTTGAAAATGAAATACCTGTTCATGTCATGGTAACAAAGCACAGAAGTATAGGTGTTGATCGACCTGAAGATATTGAAAAAGTCGTTAAAATACTTAAAGAACAAAGAGAATAATAATGAAAAAACTTATAAAAACATCAATTATAATTGCAATCAAAAAGATTATAGTATTTTTTCAAAATACCTGCAAACTTGCTTATAGCTGTCTTGTGGCAAATGTTTATTTTAGTAAAAGCGAATCCAGCGTGCCGGAAAATTCTATTATATTTTTTCCTTATACAGAAAACATACTGAATTGCGGGCTTGCAGGAATCGTTTCGTTTAAAGGCAAAGAGAAAGCCGATCGGCAGGTTGATATTGCAACTTTAGATGGCATGATTAAAAAAATCGAGGAGTTTTCCTTTAAATACTGCCGGGAAAATGATTATTCCATAGATGGTCATTATCTTGGCGGAAATAATCTTATCGATTCCTTCTTTAAATCCGTCCGCGCATTAAAAGACAAAGATCTTTTCTACAATCTTTTTATCAGCGAAGAAATGCAGGACGAACTTGCACAATTAGCAGGTCGCCTTTCCAATATCATCAATGTGGAAGTAAAATTGCTGTCTGACAATATGGGGCATCTTGAGACCAGAAATGTCGATACAATTTCACAACGAATTGAAAAATTAAAGGATATTGCCTGGTGCCTTAATTTAGAAATCATCGATAATTTAAAAAAGGTTAATAATCTGATCAGTCGTTCTCAAAACCCGCCGATCTTTTCTTCTGTAGGTATATTTAAAAATATCAACGCCGTTCTTAATTCCATTGACCGTCTTGAAGTAAGGGGACGCGATTCAGCAGGCATCTCTTTGATGTTTATTATGGAAAATGCCCAATTTGATAAATTTGAAAAAACCATTGAGAATGCTAATCTTTATGACCGGTTTAAAGAGCGATCTGCACAGGATGTTCTGGTAAATATGGGCATCAGTGTTAATGAAACAAAAGATGAAAACGAAATTAAACTCTCAGCGATCACTTTGACTTACAAAATTGCGGCTGAAATTGGAAAGCTCGGGGATAATATAAGTTTTTTGCGAAAACAAATTAAAAACGATCCTATTCTTCAAATAATAGCCGATTTTCCACACAGGTTTCACACCGTCTCTTCCCATACACGCTGGGCATCGGTTGGTGCTATCACAGAAGCAAACTGTCATCCTGTTGATAACGACATACCGGGAGATCGTACGGAAAGAACAGGAATAATTCATGTATGCTTAAACGGTGATATCGATAACTATTTGGAATTGAAAGAGGAATTTGAAGCAAACGGGAATTCTATCCACAGCGACATAACAAGCGACACTAAAATCATTCCCATCCGGATTGAGAAGTATCTTAAACAGGGCCACAGTGTCCGGGAAGCGTTTCGGCTGGCGGTCAATGATTTCGAGGGGTCCCACGCCATATCCATGCATACCGATCTATCACCCGGCATGCTTTTTCTGGCCCAGAAAGGAAGTGGCCAATCTATCTTTATAGGATTGGCTGATAATCATTATATGCCTGTTTCCGAAGTTTACGGGTTTATTGAAGAGACTCAATCCTTTATTAAAATGGACGGGGAAATGGTTGCAGAAGGGATTGAAGGAAAGACCCATGGACAAATTTTCATTCTCAGTCAAAAATCAGGCGGAGGCATTGAGGGCATCAATGCAATGTTTTATGACGGAACCCCGGTTGAACTTGGTGAAAAAGATATTAAGCATACAAAAATTACATCAAGAGACATAGATCGCCAGAAATTTCCCCACTATTTTTTAAAAGAGATTTCAGAATCTCCGATTTCAGTTGAAAAAACCCTTCAAAGCCGCTGGAAAATAAAAGATGGCGATAAAAAATTATATGTTACGGAAATCGATGAAACAATCATTCCACAGTCATTGAAAAAAGCGCTGACTGAAAATCAAATACGACGCATCTTTTTTGTCGGACAGGGTACGGCAGGTGTCGCCTCCCTGGCATGCGCCGACATTCTGAGTTATTACTTAGATGACCCGGGAATTCAAGTCAATGCGCTCAAGGCATCGGAACTCAGCGGGTTTAAACTAAGCGAACAAGACGATGCCCAAAGCATGACAGACACCCTTGTCGTTGCCATAAGCCAGTCAGGCACAACAACAGATACAAATCGAACAGTAGAAATGGTGAAAGAGCGGGGTGCTTATACCCTTGCCATTGTCAACCGCAGGGATTCGGATATTACATTCAAAGTGGATGGCGTCATGTACACAAGCAGCGGCCGGGATATTGAAATGTCCGTGGCCTCAACAAAGGCATTTTACTCGCAGATCGTTGCAGGTGCAATCCTCGGACTTTTTATTGCCGATCTTAAAGGCCGCAGGAATGATGCCTTTATATCAGAGGAAATAAAGCGACTTCTTGAAATTCCCTTGCATATGAGAAAAGTTCTGGCAATGAAAAATAAAATCGAAGATTCCGCCAGAAGACTCGCTCCTGCCAGAACATACTGGGCGGCCGTCGGAAGCGGACCCAACAAGGCTTCAGCAGACGAGATACGAATCAAACTTTCCGAGCTTTGCTACAAAACTATTTCATCCGACTTTGTTGAAGACAAAAAGCATATAGACCTTTCATCAGAGCCTCTTATCATTGTCTGCGCCGCAGGGACAAGACCAACTGTTATTGGTGATATTATTAAGGATACGGCTATATTTAAAGCTCACAAGGCCATGCCTGTAGTAATTGCTGATGAAGGGGAGAAAAGGTTCGGTCCTTATGCGGAAGATGTTTTCCATGTTCCTGTTATAAGTGAACATCTTGCACCAATTTTAAACACTCTTGTCGGACATCTCTGGGGGTATTACGCTGCCCTTGCAATTAACGAAGGGTCGCGTTTTCTATACGGTTTCCAGGAAGAAGTCCGAAATACATTAGACGAACATGCTAAAGAAGGTATGGATGTCTATGAAGCTATTCTGGAAAAATCGTTCAAGGAAAAGATAATTACGTTCTATAATGAATTCAGAAGAAAAAAAACTCATAACCGTTTTCCGACAGCCATGGGACTTGAAGCAGCTTCAGATCTAACACTCCTCCTCAAGTACCTGTCCGGAAGGCTTCCGGTATCCGATTTTGAGCTCGATTTCGGTGTAAAGGGAACACCGCTAAACATGCTAAACAGCCTTTTCAAGTGCCTGGGGGAGTCGATCAACTGCATGGCCCGCCCAGTGGATGCAATCAAGCACCAGGCAAAAACAGTTACCGTGGGAACAAGCCGCATTAGCGAAAAAGTTGAAGGAATACTCTTTGAAGCTCTGGCTGCACACAATTTCAAGCCTTCACAGCTTATCAACAGAAATATCATTGTCCTTAAAAACCTTCAACAAATCGTTTCCGACATTAAAGGAGCTATCCGCTACAGAATCGGCAAATTGAACCTTCTCGGCGAGCCGACGGATGAAACAACAATTGAGGTATTAAAAAAAGAAGGGGTGCTTTTGCCTATTCCATCCCGCGTGGAAACAGATACGAAACTTAAGGGAACTAAAAAAATCATTATAAGCCAGGGAAATGTCTATATCGGTAAAGGGCGGAAAGATGACAGGAGCATTATTGTCATTCCAATAATTTCCACCTCCCAGGATATGCCGAATATGATTGAATACATGCTTTTGCTTAATGTAGGTTTCAAAGAGAATATCCCACTTTCAACAAAGATAAAGGCTCTGGGAGGAAAGTACGAGCATATAAAGAATATCGTCCAGGAAAACAGCATTCAATGGAATGACAGACACCTTGAACTTGTCGATACCGATAGACTTTTCGGAAGATCAGCTGAAAAGATAGGAGAATTTGTTGTGTCGAGCCTGGCGAAGTGAAAGAATTCTTTGTAACATTTTAACGTTATGAAAAGCATGGGAGGTATCACCATGAGTAAATCAACGGATGACAAAAATATGAAAAAGGAAAAGATGAAAAAACGATCCTTTATCGATCGTCGCTCAGGTGAAGACAGACGCAAAACATACAGTTTGGATTACTTTGAAAATGACGGAAAAGAAAACAGAGTTAAGGAAGAACGACGGAAGCAGGGTGAACGCAGAGTCAACCCTGAGTCCGAATAATAGAGTTCTGTTTCATTTCATCTTTTTACGAATTTTTCATAGATGCCTTGATAAAATCTCTGAACAGCGGATGTGGATCCATGGGACGCGATTTGAATTCCGGATGAAACTGGCAGCCCAGAAACCACGGATGGTCTTTAACCTCAATAATTTCAACCAGATCGCCGGCAGGCGACAGGCCACTTATTGTCAGGCCTTTTTCCTTAAGTATCTCTTTATACTCGTTGTTAAATTCATATCTGTGCCTGTGCCGCTCTGAAATATCTTTAGTTTTATAAGCATCAAATGCAAATGTATCCTCTTTGAGCCTGCATGGATAGGCGCCAAGGCGCATAGTGGCGCCCTTGTCGGAAGTGATGTCGCGTTTTTCAATGCTTTTCATTTTATCGTCATACCACTCAAGCATCAGGTATATAACAGGATAGGGTGTATTCTTATCGAACTCGGAACTATTGGCTTTTTTCAGGCCCGCAACATTTCGTGCAAATTCAATAACGGCAATCTGCATGCCAAGACAAATGCCGAAATAGGGAATTTTCTTTTCCCTTGCATACTTGGCTGCGCATATTTTTCCTTCAATTCCGCGCGTCCCGAACCCGCCGGGAACCAGTATTCCGTCGGCATCAGCAAGATATTGATCGCATGTTTTACTGTCTATTTTTTCTGAATCAACAAAAACGAGATTAACACGACAATCATTGGCAATACCGCCGTGATATAATGCCTCATTTAAACTTTTATAAGATTCAGTCAGGTCAACATATTTTCCAACGATTGCTATGGTAACGGAATGTGTAGGCGCTTTGTACATTTCTACAAATTTTTCCCAGGCATCGAGCTTGGGAGCCCTGGTCCAGATATTCAGCAACTCTATGATCTTATCGTCCAGACCTTCCCTGTGAAAGACCAGCGGAACTTCGTATATGCACTCCACATCTTTTGCCGTAACCACGGCATCCTCAGAAACATTACAAAAGAGGGCTATTTTGGACTTGATATCTTTAGACAAATACCTGTCCGTACGGCAAAGGAGTATGTCAGGTTGAATACCTATGCTCCGAAGTTCTTTTACGCTGTGCTGGGTAGGCTTTGTTTTAAGCTCTCCTGCCGTTCCGATATAAGGAACAAGGGTAAGATGTATATATAATAAATTTTCCTTCCCGACATTAGCTTTAAACTGTCGTATGGCTTCAAGAAAAGGAAGGCTTTCTATGTCGCCTATGGTACCGCCTATTTCAACGATTACAATATCTACTCCATCCGCCACAAGTTTTATGCTGTTTATAATTTCGTCGGTGATATGTGGAATAACCTGTACTGTGCCCCCCAGGTAATCACCTCTTCTTTCTTTGCTAATAACGGAATGGTAAATTTTTCCTGTGGTAAAATTATTATCCTTGCCCAGTTTTGCGTTTGTAAACCGTTCATAATGCCCAAGATCCAGATCGGTTTCAGAACCGTCATCTGTAACAAAAACCTCTCCATGCTGAAAAGGATTCATGGTTCCGGGATCGACATTAATATAAGGGTCAAGCTTTTGAATCGTCACGGTAAGACCCCGGCTTTCTAAAAGCGCTCCTATTGCTGCCGAAGCAAGCCCTTTGCCAAGGGATGAAACTACTCCACCTGTAACAAATATATATTTTGTATTATCACTCATATATCTTTTTAAACTCCTCAATCATTTTCTGGACCTCGCTAAGTTCACCGGGTTGATTTTGTTTTGGTAGTCCCTGTGTATCCTTAGGATAAGTTGATTTTAAATGATTAATATCAAATATTCCTGCAGATAAGCCGGGGTCAACTTTAATTTCGTCAACCTCAATCATACGAATCAGGTTGTCATCCTGGTAAAACTCTATATGCATGGGATACCATATTTTACTTATCTTTCGCCATTTAAGATATCTTACTTCCAGGGTATCGATTCGACCATCGGGACGGCCACCGGCCTTCTTGCTGTTTATTAGCCAGCGAAAAGGTCTGAATGTATCTTTATTTAACCATACCTGGGATACCGATTCATCCGGGTATTGTGCACCAAGGACATATACCGGTTTGTTCTGAAACCGTCCGAGACTTGAAACCGATACATTTATACCTAAGCGGGCAAGCCTTTGCAAAAGCGCAGACCTGGAATTATAAAGGATGATATCCTTGTATCGATCAAAAAGGGTTTCATGACTGGCAACTGTTTTTCCGTCTATAACGGTCAGCGATCTTCCTTTTGAAACAACGTGAATTCTTTTGCTGTTTTTAGAAACTATATCCGAACGAAATTTTTCAGGAAAGATATACTTCAAGGTTTCTTTAAGTTCAATTGAGCCTTCTTTGAAACTTTCATCATAAAGTACCAGTTTTTGTGAAACAAAAAGGCTTTTTGTTGTACCGATATTTTTGGTCATCAATTCAAGCAG
>Ga0255419_10105_pt1 | contig 17911 bp, 19 predicted proteins | sample ANMaggSeSYBR02J3_FD_182658 | JGI IMG/M metagenome (GOLD analysis project Ga0255419, IMG submission 182658) | Sediment cell enrichment communities from methane seep in Santa Monica Basin, California, United Staets - ANME aggregate JGI... | ecosystem: Environmental > Aquatic > Marine > Cold seeps >...
AGCTTTGGTAACATTCGGAGAAGTCGTGTTTATTTTCTTGGCGATTATGAGTGTTCCAGCTATGATAGCTATTTGGTTTGCAGGAACATCCCTCATATATTTTGCCCCTGGTTCTCTGGGAATGATGCTGTCTTACCTTGATGTTATTAATCCACAAAACATATTCTTGGCTGGGATTAGTGTACTGGTAACGGCCTGGGTTATAGGTTTCTTAACCTTGATCCTCACCCGCTTGTTCACTGAAACAGTATTAGCTCTGGTGTCTATTGCCAAAGATGCGTCAGCCATTCGCCTGCAGTTGGCTGTGAAGAAGAAATAAGCATATTTTTTATGAATAAATCTGTTAGCATAGATTGTTTATAATAAGAACACCTCTTGATTATTAATTTCAAGAGGTGTTTATTTATAGAAGGAGACCGATAATAAGTACACAGAATGCTCCTGCTCGGGTAGTGATTACAGATATTGATATAAAATTTGGATCAGTGCTAATTTTAATGATAAAAGTAACCTTTGCATCACTTCTGGCAACATTACTCCTTTCACTTATAATATTCTTATTCTTACTGATTCTCTCATTTTTCTTTACTATTCCTTACTATTTATGAGGTATTTGCTTCGTTGTGATCGGACACTTAACTTAGACAAAGGAGAACGATGTGATTACAAAACCGGGAAAAGTCCAAACAATATCCATCTTGGTATTAATTAGTGGGATACTAAATGTCTTTGGAGGTGGGTTGCTTGCCCTCTTAATTATTATCGGAACACTTGGAATCGGAATATTATGTGCTCCGGTATTAATATTGCCCATGATCCTTGGCGTTGTTGAAATTGTGTACGGAATTAATCTCCTGTCAGACCCTCCAAAGGTGAAAGAACTTTCTCAACCAATAGCTATTTTGGAAATTTGCAGCATTTTATTCGCCAATGTATTCGCTGTTGTGGTTGGGATAATCAGTTTGGTGTTTTTAAATGATGATGAGGTCAAGAGCTATTTTTCTGCCCTACAAGAAGCAGAGGGGTAAATCCAGTTTAAGATCTACAATTAAATAGAATACTAAAAATAAAAAGCGGTGCTGTAATAGAGCATCGCTTTTTGATTTATTATCCAGGAACCGGGATTCTCTGAGGATCCCGGTTCCTGTTTTTTGAAGGATTACGCATCGTATAGCTTAAAGCCTAGTCTCTCTACTATTGTGCCTGGTTGGCAAACTCAAACCCCGTATCCATAGCTTTGAAGTTCATGGGCAAGGTCTTTTTATGCCGCTCAGGGATATGTTCCTCGAGGGCTTTTTTCACAATGTCCAGGGGCAGGATTGGTTTTATGGCAATCATCGCGCCAACCATGATCATGTTTCCCAGACGGGACAAACCGATTTCCTCTGCAATTTTATTGACCGGGATCAGTAGAGAAGTGATATCCTCCCGCTGGATTTCCCGGGGAACCAGAGAAGAGTTTGCAATCAATACTCCGCCCGTTGGCATCCTGTCCTCATATTTATCTACTGAGGGAAGGTTCAGCGCCAGAACTATATCTGGATTTCTGACCAGGGGTGAACCGATGGTCTCATTGGAGACGATTACTGTACAGTGAGCAGTGCCGCCCCGCATTTCGGGACCGTAGGAAGGAATCCAGGTGACCTCCAATCCGCTATCCATCGATGCGTAAGCAAGAACCTGTCCGGCAAACAAGGTTCCCTGACCGCCAAACCCGGAAATAATGATACTGGTTTCATCCATACCAAAGAACTCCTTATACCTTCAGTGATGCCAGAGTGGGGGATACTTTATAGTCCCCTAGAGGGAATACCGGGACCATTTCATCAGCCACAAAATCAAGTGCTTCCTGGGCGGAAAGTTTCCAGTTGGTTGGGCAGGAGGATAGCAGTTCAACCATGGAAAACCCAAGCCCTCTTTCCTGCGCTTCAAATGCCAGCCTGATGGCTTTTTTCGATTTTCTGATGTTGGCCGCATTATGCAAACTGCGCCTCACAATATAACTGGAACCATCTATAGTGGACAGGATTTCTGCCATGCGAGCAGGGTACCCGGTTGTTTCAACGTCCCGCCCGAAAGGGGAGGATGTGGTTTTCATGCCAGGCAGCGTTGTGGGTGCCATCTGCCCGCCAGTCATACCGTAAATGGCATTGTTGATAAAAATAACAGTGATGTTTTCGCCCCGGATAGCAGCGTGCATTATTTCAGCCATACCGATAGAAGCCAAATCCCCATCACCCTGATAGGTAAAGACTGTATTTTCCGGAAGCACTCGTTTGATACCAGTTGCCATGGCAGGCGCCCGGCCGTGAGCTGCTTCGACAAAATCCACATTAAAGTATCTATAGGCAAAAACTGAGCAGCCTACCGGAGCAACACCGATGGTCTTTTCACGCAAGCTCATTTCATCGATCACTTCCGCGATCAGGCGATGAGCTGTGCCATGGGTGCATCCGGGACAATAATGGGTGTGGACATCCGTAAAGGTTTCCGGCCGCTGATAGACAATTTCTGCTGTTGTTGAAACCATTATTTATCTCCTAATATCAATTGTTCCAGGCGGGGAATCCATTCATCCCGTGGATCTTCAGAGGCAGGTTCTTTATTAGCGGCAACCCGCCTGATTTCATCCAGGATTTCATCTGGCAGAGGAGTTACGCCACCCATTCTGCCGTAAAACTCAACAGGAACCTTGCCCTGGACAATTTTCATAATATCATCCAGCATCATCCCGGAATTCATTTCAACCACTAGTATTCTTTTGACTTGTTTTGTAAGTTCAATCAGCCGCTGTGAGGGGAAAGGGGCCAGGGTAATCGGCCGTAGCAATCCTACCTTGATCCCTTCTTCTCGGGCATTACGGATGGCAGAAGATGCCACTCGTCCTGCTGTTCCGAAACCAATCAACAAAATATCGGCATCGTCAACCAGGTATTCATCAAAGAGAACTTCGTTCTTTTCGATCTCTTTCCAGCGTTTCACCAAGCGCAGGTTAGTCACTTCCTCCTCTTCCGGATCAATGTATATAGAGGTCAGGACATTGGCATCCCGACCCTTTGCTCCAGCGACAGCCCAATCCGGAACTTCTTTTGGAATCTCCCTCATTGGAGGCAGTTCTGCAGGTTCCATCATCTGCCCCATATTCCCGTCCACTATTACGTGAACGACGTTGCGGTATTTCTCTGCCAGATCAAAAGCCAAGGATATGAAGTCAATGGCTTCCTGGACGCTTGCCGGGGCGAGTACAATTGGAAAATAATCTCCATGCCCTCCGCCCTTGACCATCTGATAGTAATCCCCCTGTGAAGGAGCAATATTTCCCAGTCCGGGGCCTCCTCTCATAACATTCACAATCACAGCAGGAACCTCGGTGCCGGCAATATATGAGATGCCTTCCATCATCAAGCTTATCCCCGGGCTGGAAGAAGCAGTCATCACCCTTTTACCGGTGCAGGCTGCGCCGTAAACCATATTGATAGCAGCAACTTCACTCTCTGCCTGAACAAATGCCCTCCCCAGGGAAGGTAAACGCCTGGCCATGTATTCCAGGAATTCAGTAGATGGTGTGATTGGGTACCCATAAAAAGCTTCTACACCCGCTCTGATCGCCGCTTCTGCAAAGGCGTGATTTCCCTTTAATAATTCTTTCACCACTGGATTTACCTCCTGGCTTTCTTTTCGGGTTTTTCTCGATAAACAGTAATTGCAGCATCGGGACAGACAACCGCGCAAATACCGCATCCTGAACAGGTTTCTTCAATCATTTGGGCAGGATGATATCCCTTGGGGGTGAGCCGATCCTTATCCAGGCGTAATACTTCCTGGGGACAGGCTTCAACGCAAAGACTGCACCCTTTACAATAATGATCATCCACTACAATCCATCCGATAACTGCCATTAATCATTCTCCTTTTTGGAGCATGCTATCGTTAAACAAATAAACCATTTCAGTACCATTTATAACACAAACTGAAAAATGGTTATAAAGTGCTCATTAGGTGTATTTCATCCATATTATATGAGATCAAATTCCTCTAGGATAGTGACAAGATTCAGTTCAAATCATAATAATTATCAGGTGATAAATATTCAGCATCCGGATTAGTTTTTATTGGTATTCCAGGGAGGGAAGGCATTTTCATTGACAGTCTACCAACCTCTGGTATAATGGCACGGCATTGAAGGAATAGGTCCTTCTGCAGCCTATTGGCATGGATAAACACCCCCCAACTTCCCCGCAGTCCTGTGGGAAAAAGCATTGAACACAGGAAGAACGGTGAAGTGAAGATTGGAGGAAAAATATGAAGTATGCAATTGCTGTATGTAGTGGAAAGCAGTATAAAACAGTACCTGGAGAAATAATCCAGGTAGATAAGCTAATTAATGAGGTGGGAGAAAAAGTAATCCTGGATGAGGTATTATTTATTGCGGATGGTAAAAAAGTAACCGTAGGTACTCCAGTGATAAAAGGAGCCCAGGTAAAGACAACCGTCACCGGGCAAATCAAAGGTCCCAAAATTCTGGTATTTAAATATAAGCCTAAAGTTCGTTACCGGAGAAGGCAGGGGCATCGTCAAAAATACACATTGCTGCAGGTTGACAAGATCGTGAAGAAATCAGGAGAAAAAAATGGCTCATAAAACAGGCGGCGGTTCAACCCGCAATGGACGAGATAGCAATTCCAAACGACTGGGTGTAAAAAAGTTCGGTGGTGAACAGGTTCGATCTGGGAATATCCTGGTTCGTCAACGGGGTACACGCATTCACCCTGGTGAAAATGTTGGCCGGGGTGGCGACGATACACTATTTGCTACAGCAGATGGGTTCGTAACTTTCCAGACATTCCGCGGTGGGAAGAAGCGGGTACACGTTTATCCCGCAAGATAATAAGGATAATAAAGATGAAAGAAGAAATTCAACCAACATATTACCCTGAAGCTACGGTGACCTGCGCTTGCGGCAACACCTGGAAAACGGGATCTACACGGGAATCAATTAAGACAGATGTCTGCTCTGCCTGCCATCCTTTTTTCACGGGAGAACAGCGCATAGTAGATTCAGAAGGACAAGTTGACCGGTTTTACAAGAAACTAAAAAGTTATGAAGAGATACAAAAAGAGAAAGATGCCCGGGTAACAAAAAAGGCTTCCGGGGAGGTTTCGGTAGAGGTATTGGAACTCGGAACCAGGGTTACTAACTCTTTGGTGGATGCTAAATTGGCCACAGTTGCTGATCTTCTGGCTTTATTGGAAGGTGGAGATCAATCCCTTTTGGACATTAAGGGTTTTGGCCGGAAATCTCTGATTGATCTGAAGAAGGCATTACGCGCTGCGAATTTTGAAATCCCTGAGGCCGCGGAAGAAATCACAGTTTAAAGGTAAAGTAACGTTTCTTTTGATAAAATACAGGCAGATACAATCTGCCTGTTTTTTGTTGGGTTGATTCAATTCCATTTACCACAATAATTCAAGCGAGGGAAAAAATGAAACATCATCAGGGAAGGCTGGAAGTAATTACCGGTCCAATGTTCTGCGGTAAAACCGATGAACTGCTGCGCAGATTGCGAAGGGCGATCATTGCTAAACAAAAGATCCAGGTATTTAAACCGGGATTTGATATCCGCTACAGCAATGAGAAGGTCACTTCTCATGCTGGTAATGAGTATGATGCTACCCCGATAGAGAGCACTACCGAAATTCCTGCCTTGCTGATTAATGATGTAACTCTTGTAGCGATCGATGAAGCGCAATTCTTTGATGAGGAAATCATCCCCGTTGTTCAAGACTTAGTGAAGAAGGGAATCCGGGTAATAGTGGGCGGATTGGATATGGATTTCAGGGGAGAGCCCTTCGGGCAGATGCCCATGTTGTTGGCGCAAGCTGAAATTGTGGATAAACTGCATGCCATCTGTATGGTTTGCGGGGAAGAGGCGACCAGAACGCAGCGTTTGGTGGACGGTAACCCTGCCCATTATGACGATCCGATAATCATCGTAGGAGCTTCAGAAATGTATGAAGCCCGCTGCAGGATACATCATCAAGTCCCCAGCGGGAAGAAGGAATAAAATCATGCAATCGTACCATGAATTTCTCAGCGAAGTGCTCATTCCTGAACAGGAACTCAAGGACAGGGTTAAAGAGTTAGGGGAAATCATCAGCCGGGATTATCAGGAACAGGATTTACATCTGGTCTGTATCCTCCGCGGCGGTGTATTATTCTTAACAGATTTAATGCGGTCAATATCAGTGCCCCATTCGATTGATTTTATGGCCATCTCTTCCTACGGTTCGGGTGTCCGGGAAGCTTCCGGTCATATCCGACTCACAATGGATCTCCGGGATGACATTCAAGGCCGAAATGTAATGCTGGTTGAGGATATTGTGGACAGCGGACATACGTTATCATCGGTATTGGGTCTTCTGGCTACCCGGAAACCAGCTTCTCTCAAGGTTTGCACCTTGCTGGATAAGGCGGAAAGACGCGAAACAGAAGTTCCGCTTGATTATGTCGGATTTGTTATCCCCAATAAATATGTCTTTGGTTATGGGTTAGATTTGGATGAGTTTTATCGAGAACTTCCCTTTATAGGGGTGGTAAACGAAGATAAATATACTCCGCCAGATCATTAGTTTATCTGCCCGCTCAGAGGATCTTCAGTAAAGGGGGAGATCCAGGGAATGGCCGAGAATTGGTCCTGGTTCTTTCCTCCAGAAATAACGGCGCATCCTCTGGGAAGGTTGCTAACATTTTCCAATCGGTTCAGGATGAAAATATGAAAGAGAGCCCTAAATTTCCGCCGCTGTATCATCAAATCGTGGAGGTGCTTAAACCTTCAGCGGCTTTTTTGGTTGGAGGAGCTGTGCGGGATTTGTTGTTGGGAAAACCCATTCATGATCTGGATTTTGCATTGCCGAAAGACACGATCCTCTATGCAAAAAAGGTTGCTGATCAGTTAAATGGCGATTTTTACCTGCTCGATAAAGAGCGCCAGGCTGCCAGGGTTCTATTAAAAGATGAACAGAAGACCCGTCTTGTGATTGATTTTACGACCTTTCAGGGAGAGTCTATTGAGGAAGATTTATTAACCCGGGATTTTACTATTACCTCGATGGCGATGGATATCAATAAGGATCATCAGATTATTGATCCCTGCCAGGGAGCGAGGGACCTTAAAGATGGTCTGATTCGCAGTACATCTGATCAGGCACTGCAAGAGGATCCCCTGAGGGGGCTGCGGGCTGTCCGCATGGCTGCCCAGCTGGGATTTTTAATCTTGCCGGATACCAAGGATCTAATCCGGAAATCCAGTAATGATTTATTGGAGGTTTCCCCGGAAAGAATCCGGGATGAGTTGTTCAGAACAATGGAAGGACCAAATCAGGCAGCCGCTCTTATGGCTCTGCAAGTTCTGGGGATCTATCCAGTGGTCTTTTCAGGAGATTTTACCCTTTATCAGCAGGGTGTAATCCGGGTGCTTGAATCATTCTGGTCGTTATTACAGGAAGAGCACAATCCCGATACCGCTTCAAATTGGGCGTTTGGACTATTTGTTCACCGCTTGGGAAGATATCGAAAAGAAACCCAAATTCATCTGAATCAGGAAGCCGTCCCGGGGAGATCGGTTTATCAGCTGTCCTTCCTGAGCCTGCTGGTTCAGCTGCCCGCGAAAGACAATCAGGAGCTCGATCTTTTCTTGTTGCGCTTTTCCTCAATAATGGGGCTTCTTCATCTCAGCAATCAGGAAACAGACCGGTTGGAGAAGAGTATCCGGGCTGTTCAGGCATATCGAAACCTGGCAGATAATCAGTTATCACTTCCTCCAATTGAGGTGTACCGGTATTTCAGAGAGTTTGCTGAAGCTGGTGTGGATGGCGTCTTTTTGGCATTAGCCCTCTTACTGGCTGAGGAAGATAAAACTTCCTTGCAATCCAGCTGGCCGAATCAGCTTGATACTGCCAGGCACCTGCTGGAAGGCTGGTGGGAAAAAAGGAAACAGTGGGTTGATCCCCCCGGTTTGCTAGATGGAAACGATCTGCAGGAGAACCTGGATCTTGATCCCGGTCCTGAGATTGGAATCCTCCTCGAGCAGCTCCGGGAAGCGCAAGTGAGGGATGAGATACATAACAGGGATGAAGCGCTTGATTATCTTAAAAAAGTCATCCAAACCAAAGACTCTCCAGAATAATGACTGATTCTAAATTGGATTTCTCTTTCAAAGAACTGTATCAGGAATTTTCACTCCCGCTGTCGGAGATAGACTGTGGTGAGAAATGTGGTCCATATAATGATTACGGTGTACCGGTTTGCTGCGATATCGAGATCGTGGTTCCGGCAGCGTATGACCTGGAATGGGAGTATCTGCAGGCTGAGACAGAGTTATGGCATCTCTGGCAGGGATCAGAGTCAATTGAGCAGAATGAACTAATCCGGGATGTTCAACCCGGGCAGCAATTACTTCAGTGCCAGGGGCATCAGTCTTGCCAGCGCTCTTTCCGGTCTATCACCTGTCGGGCATTCCCGTTTTATCCTTACTTGGACAGGGTTGGAAATTTGTTAGGTTTGGCATATTACCGGGAATACAGGGATCAATGCTGGATAATCAGCAACCTTTCAGTAGTCAAGGCTGAATACAAGGAGCAGTTTCAACGGGCATTTGAAAAAATATTCCAACGCTATCCGGACACAAAAGAAAATTTCCTCCATTTTTCCGGCTATATGAGAGGACAGGCTGCAGATGCAGGCGAGGGTTTGACATTGCTGGATTTTGCCGGCCGGGTCTTGAGGGTAAACCCAATTTCTGAACAGGTCCGGGAGATCTCTTTTCGTGATTTGGAAAGCTATGGTCCTTTTGGAATCATTAAGGAACTTGTATTTCCGGATGAAGTTCAGGATCCAGTACAAACAAAGAAGAATTAATGGACAACAGTACATTTCTGACTACAGAATTTACCTTGCCTGAGGAATACCAGGTGCCTGCCAGAATCCGAGCCAATCGGAACAGCCCGATGCGGTGGATTGCAGCTCATTTTCTGCGGTATTGGCATCTGGGTTTAATATTACTGGTTGGCGCAATTGGCAATGCGGCTCTGGCATCTGTTGTTCCGTTGATTATCGGATTAGCATTAAACGCCATGCTGGAAGATCCTCCCCGAACTGAATCTTTGTTGAGGTTTGCTTTATTAATCGCTGGAACTCAATCTCTGCGGGGAATTTTGCAGCTGGGCAGAAACTTCAGCGCTGAACTGATCGGCCAGCGGATGGAACGGGATATCCGGCATGAATTTTATACCAGTCTGCTGGGAAAAAGCATGACCTATCACAGCTTGCTGCCAGTAGGTGACGTGATGGCCAGGGCTACCAATGATGTCAGGGAAATTAATTTTATGTTCAGCCCTGGTTTAAACCTGGTTATCGGATCAGCGAATTTTATCTTTATGCCAATTATCTTTGCAGGACAATATCATCCATCGTTGGTAGCAGCCCCGTTGATATTTTTAATTTTATATGTTCTAGCGCTCTGGCAGTATCTATTTGAACTTCAGCCAATTACCAATGCCGTCAGAAAAGCTTTTGGCACATTAAATTCCCGGCTGGCAGAGGCTATTGATGGAATTGAGACCGTGAAGGGTATGGCTGAAGAAGAAAGTGAAGTGGGATTATTTGAGAAGAATGCCCGCAGTTTCAGGGACAAAGCGATCCGCCAGGGAGATGTGGAAGCCCGTTTTCTTCCTTTGCTGGTGATGGGACTTGCCCAGGCTGGCGGGTTATTTCACGCGATCCTCCTCTACCAGAGAGGGCTGCTCCAGTTGGGAGACATCGCCGGTTATTTTGGCTTGCTGGGGTTGCTGGGTTTTCCAACTTTTGTGTCCCTGTTTGCTTATTCCCAGGTTTCATTAGGGATTGCCAGTTCCCGACGCATCCTGGAATTGATCAACCGGGAGACTGAACTGGATCAAAACCAATCCGGTTACACAGCAGACATGAAAGGCAGAATCCGTTTTGAAGATGTTTCCTATGCTTATCCGGATAATGATTTATCAATTTCCGGGATAGATATTTATTTGAATCCGGGACAAACCCTGGCAATTGTAGGTCAAACCGGTTCTGGAAAAACAACCCTGGCCAAGCTGGTCAACCGCACATACGATGCCGCCTCAGGTTCAATCCTGATTGATGATGTGGATGTCCGGGATTGGAATCTTTCCGTTCTCAGAAAACAAATCTCGATCATAGAACAAGATATTTTCCTGTTTTCAAACAGCATCGCTGAAAATATTGCTTTTGGGAAACCGGATGCAACTCTGGAAGAGATAGAAAGCGCAGCCAAATCTGCTCAAGCGCATGATTTTATCCTTTCTTTTAAAGATGGATATCAAACTTTATTGGGAGAGAGGGGAGTGACCTTATCGGGGGGACAGCGTCAACGGCTGGCTTTGGCAAGAGCGTTCCTGACAGATCCCCGTATCTTAATCCTGGATGATTCAACCAGCTCGATAGACAGTGCTACCGAGGATGAGATCCAAAAGGCGATTTTTGCGGCGGCAAAAGGACGGACAACTTTAATCATCACCCACCGGCTTTCCCAAATTCGCTGGGCAGACCATATTCTTGTGATGCGAGAGGGAGAAATCATTGCCAGTGGAACCCATGAGGAATTAATTAATAGCTCAGAGGCATATAGCCAGTTATTTAAGGAATGATGTTAACAGCTGACGGCAGGACAGGATTGCCGGTAGAGGATTGATTGAATGGGATTTTTTTCCGGATTAGATACTGAAGCATATGATCGCGAATATAGCGACAGGGAATTGTTGAGGCGCATTAATCAATATTTGAATCCTCACAAAACCCGTTTGGTATGGATCTCAGCTCTTCTGATTCTGGTGGCTGTATCCGGCGCATCCCTGCCTCTAATTGTATCCAACAGCATTGACCGTTTAATGGTTGATCGCGGTGATACGGTTATCAATATCCTACTCGGGCTTGTTTTGCTGGCTGCATTCATCAATTGGGGCGGGAATTGGATTCGGCGGCGGATGACAGTCAGGATGGTTTCAGATATTGTGATGACCCTCCGGACAGATGCTTTCGCATCTGCGGCAACTCATGATCTGTCTTTCTATGACAAGTTTTCCTCCGGAAGGGTGGTTTCCCGGATAACTTCAGATACACGCGAGTTTGGACAGCTGATTATCCTGATGACTGATTTAATAGCCCAAATGATTCAGGCAATAATCCTGGGGGTTATCTTGGCCCGCCTGGAATCCCGCTTATTTTTATATATACTCGGGTTTTTACCATTACTCTTTATTCTGACTATTGGTTTCAGAAAAATTGCCCGCCGTGTGACCAGGGAAGGCATGCGGGCAATGGCTAAAGTTAATGCGACGATTAAGGAAACAGTCAGCGGTATCGCTGTTGCTAAAAACTTCCGACAGGAATCCGAAATCTTTGATGATTTTAATCAGGCGAATACAGGCTCGTACCGGATTAATGTCCGGAGAGGATTTGTGCTCTCGATTGTGTTCCCGGTTTTGAATGTGATCGGAGGGGTAGGCTCTGCAATGCTGGTTTATGTCGGAGGAATGAACGTTGCTCAGGGAGTTGTCACTATTGGTTCCTGGTATCTATTCCTCCTAAGCCTGGATCGGTTCTTTTTTCCAGTTTTGAATTTGGCTTCTTTTTGGGCCCAGGTCCAGAGCGGACTCTCATCCGCAGAAAGGATTTTTGCATTGATTGATGCCGAGCCGGCAGTTGTTCAAAAGAACAACCTCGACCCCGACCGATTATCTGGTCAGATTCGGATCGAGGGGTTAAATTTCAGATATACGGAGGATGAATGGGTCTTTCGGGACTTTGACCTCACCATTGAGCCGGGTGAAAGCGTAGCTTTGGTAGGACATACCGGAGCTGGTAAATCTTCCATAGCAAAGTTAATTGCCCGTTTTTATGAGTTCCAGTCCGGCAGGATTTTAGTTGATGGCTATGATATCCGAGATCTAAACCTGACCAGCTTCCGAAAACAGCTGGGCATGATTTCGCAGACACCATTTTTGTTCTCCGGCACCGTTGCAGAAAATATCCAATATGCCTGCAGCGAGTCGACCCTGCAGGAAATGACAGACCTGGCGAAACGGATCGGAGAGGGTGAGTGGTTGGAAACCCTGCCCGAAGGTCTTCAAACGGAAGTGGGCGAAAGAGGAGGGCAATTGTCGATGGGACAGCGCCAGCTGGTTGCCCTGCTGCGGGTACTGATTCAGAATCCGGCGGTATTTATCCTGGACGAAGCAACTGCCAGCATTGATCCTTTTACCGAACGTCAAATTCAGCAGGCTCTGGACCTGATTTTGCAGGACAGCACGAGCATCCTGATAGCTCATAGACTCTCGACAGTCAAGTCAGCTGATAGAATTGTGGTGCTTCAGGAGGGCAAGATCATTGAAGAGGGAACCCATCAGAAGCTGTTAGATAATGATGGTTATTATTCCGTTTTGTATAATACATATTTCAGGCATCAGAGTCTGGAGTACATAGAGGATAGCGGAAAACTGGTTGAGTGAGCTGATTTTAAAAAGAAAAAGTTCCCGGAGTTTTCAAAACTCCGGGAGCTTTGTTTTGTCTTAAATCTGAAACTTTCCATCCTTATATAACAGCTCTCCATCAACGTGAATTTCGCTATCCTCCCGGATATCACAAATCATATCCCAGTGAATGCTGGACACATTCTTGCTTCCAGTTTCCGGGTATCCTGCGCCAAGTGCCATATGGAATGAGCCCCCAATTTTCTCATCATAGAGGATACTTTTTGTAAATTTCTGGATTCCGTAATTAGTTCCGATAGCAAATTCACCCAGGTAGCGGGCGCCATCGTCGCTGTCCAGCATGGCAAGCAGGAATTCCTCGTTTTTCTTTGCGCTGGCCTTGACAACTTTTCCGTCTTTGAACTCTAAGCGGATGCCTGAAACTTCCTTGCCTTTTTCAATCGCAGGGTAGGTATATTCCACCCATCCATTAGCGGAATCTTCCACTGGCCCGGTGAACACCTCTCCGCTGGGCATATTGTTTGTTCCATCCGAGTTAATGAAAGTCCGGCCTTCAACCGAGAGGGTAAGATCAACATTGGGGCTTTTCAGGGTGACTTCCTTTTTGCCATTCAGCCAATCGACAACTACCTGCTGTTCATCGTGGATTCTTTCCCATTCTGAAACCGGGTCATCCTGATCGGTATAGGTAGCGGAGTGTACAAAATCCTGGTATTCACTTAAGCTCATATCGGCATCCTGGGCGTAAGCAGGGCAAGGATATTGAGTAAGGGTCCACTTGAGATCACCAGAAGCAGCCCGTTTCAGATAGGTTTGTATTATCTCTTGCCGTGCTTGAGTCTGGATTTGTTGTATTTTGGGATCGATATTAGCCAAATACTTGGTATTCTCAAAAGCTCGCAAGGAAATTAATACATCTGCTTCCTGATAAAGAGTTTTGGTGATTGGTGAGATCCAGGTAAGCTGATCCTCATTGGAATATTTAAAACTGGTTTCTGTTAAACTATCAGAACCTATAATTACTGTGGGCAGTCCCCCGGCTTCCAGCACTGCGCGCAGTACCTCGTTGGTTAACGGCTCTGCAATTACATGGCTTTTGATAAATACCCACTCTCCAGGTTGGACTTTTACTGAATAATTGACGAGCAAATCGGCAAGTTTTTTAATGCGGGGATCAGACATCTTGGATTCCTTTTCTATAGTTAATTTTCATTTAATTTAGGATTTTTTAATCTTATCATATTGGCCGGTAACTTCAAGCCATTCTGAAAGGCTTAATGTTTCAGCCCGTCTCTGGGGATTAATTTCTGCAGCTGATAACAAATTTTCTGTTTTTTCGGGAGTCCATTTTAACCCAGTAGAAAGTGAGTTTCGGATGGTTTTCCTTTTGTGAAGGAACCCGGCCTTAACCAACTTGAAGAAGAGCTCTCTTTTTTCTGCGGGAAGGATAGGCTCAGGGTAGAGGTCGATTCGGATAATAGCAGAGTCCACTTTCGGGGGTGGATAGAATGCTTCCGCTGGTATCCGTCTCAACAGAATTGGTTCCCCGTACATCAAAACACTTAAAGCGAGCACACTCATCTGACCGGATACAGCACAAACACGCTGAGCAACTTCGTGTTGAATGGTAAGAATAATTCGTTTTGGTTTTACCCTGGATTCCAGTAAATTCCGGATAATTGAAGATGTGATATAGTAGGGAATGTTGGCTACGACAAGATAATTATCCTCCGCTACCAGATCCCTTGGATTTAGCTGGAGGATGTCCCCCTGGACAATCCTGATATTGCTAAAAGATTGAAGATTCTGTTCCAGAATCGAGATCAAGCGTTTATCCAACTCTACGGCGACAACTTGTTTGGCAGATACTGCCAAATGCCTGGTGAGGTGTCCAAGACCTGCGCCGATCTCAAGGACAGTATCCTGGCTTTTTACCTCAGCAGCATCCACAATATTGTCCAGGATGCTGGGATCAGTCAAGAAATTTTGACCGAGATTTTTATCAGGGCGCAGATTATGTTTTTTCAGCAAGGCTGAAAGAGATTGGTTCTCTGGTGAGGTCATGATCTAGAGGGCATTATAACATTTGGTTAGCTGAGGAAACAGTTCCCTTCAACGAAACCGTTTCCAGTGAAAAAAATATATGACAACAAAATATCCCCAACCAATCTTTAGTACTGAACCCGGTTCCTGGGCTCAGTCAACGGTCATTGACCGCTGGCCAGAAATCGTAAATCGGGTGATCAAAGAAAACGAATTTCCCCTGCAGGTTCTTGATCAATTGATCCGGCTCAGGGACGGAATACCTGAGGGGCCTATTCGTCAACTTAAGGACCTGGGAGCTCCTGACATCAAATACTGGGAATCCTACATAACACCCAGGGCAGGGAAAAACTGGCTGGATATCCCCTGGTTTTTTGCTGAACATTATTTTTATCGGCGGATTTTGGAAGCTGTGAATTATTTTAAACTCGGGCTGGATCCATTTGGTTATCAGAAAAAGCAAGGCCTGATTAAAACCAGGAAGGAAATTCAGGCGTATGCTTCCGTCTTAATGAATTGGATGAAGGACAAAGGTCAAGGACAGGGGCACATTCGCCAAGCGATTTATTTCTCACTGTGGGGAAACCAGGCGGATTTGAGCCTCTGGCCGGCAGGAAGTTCCGGGACTCTAAAACATCTCACTCAACAATCGTTTAAGGATAACCTTTTAGCAGATGACACCAACCGGATTATAAAACTGTTGTTTAAGAACACCCCACCTGTCAGAAGGGTGGACATTATGCTTGATAATGCTGGTTTTGAACTGGTATGTGATCTGGGGCTGGCTGACACATTATTAAATAATCACCTGGCGGATGATGTCCTATTGCACGTTAAAGCGCACCCGACTTATGTATCTGATGTAATCAGCGATGATATTACCCAGACTGTAGATTTTTTGAAGGGTTGCGAAGAACAAGATATCAAAGATTTGGGTAAGCGGCTGGAAAAGCACATCCAGGAGAAGAAAATTAGGACTAAAGCCAATTTTTTCTGGAATTCCCCACTTCCAATGTGGGAGATTCCTCTTGATCTTCGGGAAGATTTATCAGGAGCAGATTTCTTAATTAGCAAGGGGGATGCCAATTACCGCCGGCTGTTGGGAGACAGGCAGTGGGATTTTACATATCCATTTCATCAAGCAGTTGATTACCTGCCGGTACCGTTGGCCGCTTTACGGACCTCAAAATCAGAGTTGGCAGTGGGTTTGGACCTGGATCAAATCATGGAGGTCTATAATAAGGATCCAAATTGGATGGTAGATGGGAAATGGGGCGTGGTGCATTTTGCCCCGGGTAAAAGTCGAGAGGTTAATAAAGCACATACATGATATTTTCAGGAGGGGGAACTGGGGTAAGAAAATATACGGTTACATTCTGACTCCAGGGAACATAGTTTTCTTTTTTGTACCCCAGGTCAACCCAGTTAGTGCTCCAGGGCACACCTCCGCCCACATCTTCTATGGTTCCAAAACCATATCCCGGAATATATACTTTAGCCCCTTTCATCATCCGGTACCAATCCAGAGTTACTGCAATAGTCCCTTTTTTCAGCACCGTGCCGCTGGCTGTGATCGTGTTACACCCGGGACATGTGGAATCGTACGAAGTTGCCCAAGCTGTAATTTTCCGCCAGTAGCTGATCTGTCCATCCCGGGTGTTTTCAGTCAGAATGTTGATATTTGTACCGAAACCGATAATCCTCGGTTTAGATTCCTTAATGGTCCACTCTTTTTCAATTTCCCGGGATACTTCGGAACCATTTTCATATATAATCCGCAGACGTTGAGCTTCGATACCGAATTCTCCGCCAGAGACGATTTGCAGTTGATCCAAATCCAGGTCGGACACCGATTGATATTCCGTTGAAAATGGGATTTGTTCCTGGTTAAGAAGGATTTCTTCTTTGACCCGGATTACTTCAATCTGGCGGTTATCCGGCAGGGATTCACCCTCAGGGGGATTGCTGTAATCCAAACCCTGCAAAGAAAGGCCTGATTGAACAAGGGCTGCTCCGACTGAATTCGCGGTTGTCCTGATAGTTACTGTCTGTTCCGCTAATTGAACCAGAAGTGGTTTAGATCTGATCAATTCCACTGAAAGAGGAGTTCCATCGAGGGTTGTGTTGAGGGGGACTGATAGATGATCAGCTTCGAAAATTTCGATATTCTCTTTCCAAAGAGCATCTGCCAGAATATTAGTATCTGTTGTGAAATGGAATGTCCTATCCTCTGTTTGGAGTTCGATGGCAGTGCCGCGAAGAACCTGAATCGAATGGGATGAAGCGGGGGCAATGATTGAATTTTCACCCATGGACACCCCATCAACCAGGAGACGGTCCTGGGGAAAAAGCAGCAGCCCGGCTTCTAAAATAATATTTTCTGGCCTGCGCTCAGCTGTCTTGAGTGAAATTGTTTGACCATCCGCGAAAATTTGAATCCCTTTGGAGATGGTGAGGAATATAGTTTCTTCGCCCCAGAGCATAGTTTTAGATGAGGGACTCACGCGGTCAGTTTCCTGGAGCAAGATTCCCTGTTCCTCCAGGAACCCATCTACCGTTAATGCAAAGGTAGTATGCTCCTGCAGTTCACCATTAATTACTAGAAAGATATTTTTAGAGGCGGAAAAGGCGATCAGGATAATCCCGATTACTGCGATAACCACGGCGGATATTCTTTGTATTTTTGAGTTTTTTACCAATTCAGGGATATTCATCAACAGAGGGTTATTTCCTGTTAGTATTCCAATTATTAGGGGAGGAAAAAAGCTTCGGGCAGGCACACCGGCGGCACCCAGAGGGTCCTCCTTAGTGCTGCTTCCTTTCGGACCTGACACAGTTCAAAGGGCTCTGCCGCGCCGGACCCACCCGAAGCTCGTGGGCATGATACCGCAGGCGGGTATTGGTGTCAATAAATCGATTTGTCAGCTGTTTTGGAGAAACTGTTTTACTCATCTTGTTTCAAGATAAGGGTAAATGATGAAAAGTCAGGATAAATCTGATGAGGTAGGTTTTATTATCAACCGCTGGATAATAACTCCACCCAGGGTAATCAGCACAATCACTCCTGCCCCATAAATTAAACCCAGGGTGTCCCCTGATTCCGGTTCTATGGCACCTTTCCCAGCCTTAGGCGTAACGGTAGCGGTAAGGTTTGGGTTTACCACCAAAGCGCTGGTTTTCGCGGGGATACTCAGGCCTGAAAAGATTATAAAACTGATCAAGAGCCCGACTAATACTGCCTGGTAGGTTTTCATGGGTAAGGATTTCATTCAGATCGTGTTTGGTTTATACCAAATGTATTATACCGCAAACTCATTTTTGAAGA
>Ga0255419_10108_pt1 | contig 17617 bp, 16 predicted proteins | sample ANMaggSeSYBR02J3_FD_182658 | JGI IMG/M metagenome (GOLD analysis project Ga0255419, IMG submission 182658) | Sediment cell enrichment communities from methane seep in Santa Monica Basin, California, United Staets - ANME aggregate JGI... | ecosystem: Environmental > Aquatic > Marine > Cold seeps >...
CCGTAGATCCCGCTATCGGGGCCCTGTGGAATGTTTACCCCGTGAAATGCGTAGCCTATTTCTCCGGGGCGAAGCTTATTCCTCTGGGGCGGCATCATCAAGTATATTAAGAAACTTTCCCTACTTCATCTCACTACTTTACTTGGATATTTGTGGGTTTGTCGGGAATGCAGTCACCACCCCCGTCCGGACAGTCTATGGCATTTGGATCTCTTTTCCTCGAAATTCCGTATGTTCCCCATAATAAGACCAGACATAGTAGTATTTGGATTCCAGGTTGGGATTGAACCAGGCGCGTGCCTCTATTTCGACCCGGCCCGGTACCATGGAGGGGCCGAGGGCCTTTTCGATATTTTCGGCAAGCAGCCGGTTTGAATATTCCCGGATGACCTGCGAGGCATAGGCTAATACGATAGAGGCTGTATTGCTGTCCGTTCCGTCTGCCAGCAACTGTATGCTCGTGCTGTCGCCCCGTTTCAGGTCGTTTTCAAGACCCGCGGGCAGATGCATAAACGCCCGTATTGATCCCTCGTCAAGAAGCCGGTCAGCGTCGGCCTCTCCCGCAATATGTCCTTCGATCTCGAAATGACCGCTTGAGGTCAATCTCTCCACGATCTGTCTTGACACCGGGCTCCTGTCCGAATCGAGAAGACCCATCTTTATGTGGTCCACGTCCGTTGTCAGGGCAAAGGCAAGGACGGTCATCTGGATGACAGGGGCACCGAATACCACTATCCTCATACGGGGATCTCTCAGCATCTGAAGAAATTCCTTTACGAGCATTCTTTTAATTCGTTCGATCATATTTGATAACCTCGTAAAAAGTCGCCATGCGCCTTTTTATTCTTTCACTCCAGATAAAGCCTCATTTTCCTGTTTGCCAGAATGACCATTATAATTGCGTAAAGTGTCAGTAGAAGAACGTTTATCCACAGTGTCTCAAGCCCGATACCTTTGAGATAGATCCCCCTTAAAAGGGCTATGAAATAGCGGGCAGGTACGATATAGGTAAGAATGTGAATGGGATGCGGCATGTTTTCTATGGCAAATACAAAACCGCTCAAGAGCAGGGTAGGCAGATAACTTGCCAGAATGGCCATCTGGTTGGCAAGGACCTGGGTCTTTAAAACGATACTGAGGAGCATGCCTAAGAAGAGGGCCCCGGTCAGAAAAATGGCCGCGACCGCGAAGAGAAGACCCGCGTTGCCTCGAAGGGGGACCTCAAAGAGCCAGCGTCCCATAAAGACGGCAATGGCAACATCGGTCATGCCGATTATAAAGTAGGGGACCACCTTGCCCAGAACCAGTTCAGGCACCCGTACGGGGGTACTTATGAGCTGTTCCATGCTGCCCATTTCCCATTCCCTGGCGACCGTAACACTCGTAAGCATGGCGGCAATGACGACCATAACTACCGCCAGTATCCCGGGGATTACAGTATTTTGACTTCTCAGATCAGGGTTGTACATGGCCCGGGAATTAAGCCTGAGAGGTCTTGAAACATCACCCGCACCTGTCAGGCGGACCCTTTCGGCTAATATTTTTTCCGAATATATCATTGCTAGGCTCTTTACATAGCCCAGAGCCAGGCGGGCGCTGTTTGCGTCACTTCCGTCCACGAGGACCTGAATCTTTACAGGTTTGTTCGCAAGGATCTTTTGGCTGAAATCATCCGGTATGACAAGGGCCAGCATGGCCCTTCCCCTGTTAAGGGAGTTTTCCAGCTCTCTATAATCACTGCAGAATCGGGTTAGAGAAAAGTAGGGAGATCCGTCAAAGAGGCTTATAAGTCGGCGGCTCTGAGGGGAGCCTGATCTGTCAAGTACGATGGTGGGGACATTCTTGAGATCCAGGGTGAGGGCGTAACCGAAAAGAAGAATGAGGACCATGGGAATAGCCAATGCGAGGAAGAGACTTCTCCAGTCTCTGACTATATGTATGAATTCCTTTTGCGCGATAGCGTAAAAGCGATTAAGGCGGATCATTTGGATGCCTCTTCGATAAGTGAGACAAAGAGATCTTCCATTGTGGGTGAACATTTTTCAATTTCATAGGGTTCCGCGCCAAGTCTTTTGAGTTCGTCATTGATTTCGTTTAGCGCCTTTTCATCATCCTGTGTAACTGCATGAATGCCTGCGCCGAACAGGGCAGCGTCCCTTACCGAGTTTAAGGAAGTCAGCCGTTCGAGCACCCTTTCCGGATTGGGGCATTTGATATCAAGTATTTTGTAACGCATTCGTTGTGTCTTTAAATCCGCCGGTGTTCCAAGGGCGATCATGTCGCCGCGGAATATGAGGGCTATGCGATCACAGTATTCAGCCTCTTCCATATAGTGGGTGGTTACAAAGATCGTAGTGCCGGTCTCGGCCATCTCATAGATAAGGTCCCAGAAGCGCCTGCGACTGAGCGGGTCAACCCCGCTCGTGGGTTCATCTAAGAATATAACGGGAGGTTGATGCAGACAGGCACAGGCCATGGCCAGGCGTTGCTTCCATCCCCCGCTGAGGATGGAGGTCATCTCTTTTTCGTGTCCCTTGAGGCCGGCCATTTCAACGGCCCAGGCCTTCCGCTTTTCAAGATGTGCTCCTTTGAGGCCATATATTCCGCCATAAAAATTGATGTTTTCCTCAACCGTAAGGTCTTGGTAAAGGGAAAACTTCTGGCTCATGTATCCTATGTGGCTTTTGATCTGCTCCGGCTGGGTATTGACATCGAACCCATGAACGGTCCCGCTTCCCTCACTGGGTGGAAGCAGGCCGCAAAGCATTTTTATTACGGTGCTTTTGCCCGCGCCGTTAGGCCCTAAGAATCCGAAAATCTCGCCTTTTGCCACATCGAAATTTACCCTGTTTACCGCTACGAAGTCGCCAAACCGCTTTGTAAGTTGACTCACGGTCACGGCCGGTCCGTCATTTTTGTTTGGAAGGCTTTCTATTGCGGGTTTCCCAATTCCCCGTCCTTCCACCTTGTTCTCTTTTTTGTCATGCTTATTCCCCAAGATACTGACAAAGACATCTTCCAGTGAAGGGTCCTGTGTTCGAATCTCATTATATGTAATTTTCCTGCTGCCGAGCAGGTCCCTTATCTCCCTTTCCGTATCATACGGATCGGAGGTAAGAACATGCACATTGTCTCCAAAGACATTGATGCTTTCACATTTGATTCCTTTGGCGAGCACCCTGTTTATTTTTCTTGCCTCACTACTTCGAACGGCAACTATCTTTCCCGCTACAAGACCCCTTAGCTCGGATGGAGTACCTGTCGCCAGCAGTCTGCCATGGTCCAGCATCCCCACCCTGCCGCATCTTTCAGCTTCATCCATATATGCGGTAGTGACCACTATGGCGACATCCTGGTTCAGCAACTGGTAAAGGATACGCCAGAAGTCCCTCCTGCTTACAGGGTCCACCCCGTTTGTGGGCTCATCCAGGAGCAGGACCTTCGGGGTGTGGATCAGTGCGCAGATCAGTTGAAGTTTCTGCTTCATTCCCCCTGAAAGGTTTCCCGCCCTGCGGTTTTTGAAGGGTTTCATGTAACTGAAGTCAAGGAGTTCTTCGATTCGCTCTTTTCCCTCTCTTTTAGGGACATTGTAGAGACGCGAGTAAAATTGTATGTTTTCACTGACCGTAAGATCCGCGTACAGGCCAAAGCGCTGGCTCATATAGGCAAGCTGGTCCTTTGCGCCAAGAGGATCTTCCGTCACGTTACAGCCTGCGACATGGACGGTTCCGTCAGAGGGTTTCAGGATAGCGGTGACCATTCTGAGGGTGGTGGATTTTCCCGCGCCGTCAGGCCCCACAAGCCCGAAGATCTCACCCGGGTGCACTTCAAAGGAGAGGTCGTCAACCGCTGTGAGTTCGTTAAAACACTTTGTAAGGCCATTGACCTTTATTGCCTTGTAATCTTGAGCCATGGTACCTACCTTCGGGTTTTTATCCTTGCGTCTGCCGGCTGTCCTATCTTTAGCTCCCAATTGGGATTTTGGATGTCCACCTTTATTCGGTACATCAGTTTTACACGCTCCTCAAAGGTCTGAACAGCCTTTGGGGTGAACTCGGCCTCGCTGCTTATGAAGGTGATATTTCCTTTGTAGATCTTACCGGGGTAGGCATCTGTTGTTACCTCGACATCCTGGCCCAGCTTTATAAGACCGAGGTCTTTCTCATTTACATAGGCCCTGAGCCATACATTATCAAGGTTCCCTATGCTTGCGACGGGCGAGCCCGGATTAAGATACTCCCCCGGTTCGGCCGCCTTACTCAGGACAACACCGTGGGAAGGGGAAAAGAGTTTTGTATAGGTGAGATTCTGTTCAGCGCTACGAAGTGCTTCGCGGGTGATATCCGCCTGAGCTTTTGCCTGTTCAATGGCCTCGATGCGGGGGCCTGTCTTTATAAGCTCATAGTTCGCCTCTGCCTGTTCAAGGACCTGACGTGCCTGTGCTATTTGTTCGGATCTGGTTCCCTCCTGCCTGAGATCAAGATTTTCCTTTGTGCTCTTGAGTCCCGCCTTGGCCTCCTCATAGGTGCTTAGAGCGGATTCAAACCTCCTGTAAACCAGGTCGTATTCACTTTCACTGACAACGCCGTCTTTTCTTAGATTTCTGTGGCGTTCATAATCCGCCTTGGCCAGTTCAAACTGGGCCTTGGCCCCTTCAAGTGCAGCCCTGGCCCTTTCAACTTCGGCGCGTGATGCCTCTATCTCCTGGGTCCGGTATCCCTTTTGAAGCTCCCGGAGTCTGGCATTTTTTTCCTTTACAACTGCCAGTGCCCTTCTTATATCCTCCTTTCGACTGCCTGCCTCGAACTCAGAGAGCACCGCCTCTGCGTAGGAAAGCCTTGCCCTGGCCCCTGATACCGCTATTTCCTGATCCGTACTTTCAAGCAGGGCTACGAGTTGGCCCCTCCTTACAATCTCTCCCTCATCTACAAGGCGCTCTGCCATCCGTCCGGAGATCTTGAAGCTAAGCCGGGTCTCGGTCACCTCTATGTTACCGGAAAGGGTTAACGTGTCATGCCTGCCGGGGGTCTTGAAAAAGGAGTGGTATGCCCAAACCCCCAGGCCGATTACGACGATCAGGAGTAATATCATTACGGGTTTTTTCATTTTTGTCACCTTATGGAATGTTATCTCTTTTTTATACCGTTTAGCAGCATCCGCCCTATTACATCTGAAACGGTTTCCGAATCTTTTCCCAGTAACGCTGCCGGCAGGGCACCTTTTAGGTCGATCTGTTCGGTGAGGGCATCAACCCTCTTGCTGAGGATAAAGGTGCCCACTATCATCAGATGCAGAATCAAAGGGGGAACCTCTATAAAAACACCCTTATCAACGCCCTCTTTCAGAATACCGTACAGGGTGGCGAGGAGGTTTGAAAGGTCCTCAGCCACGTCGGCAGGAAACGATTTTCCATTAGAGGCGAGTTCCCGCAGCATTATAGGCGGAATGTGGGGGTTGTTTTCTATTGCGGATGTCATGTTGCTGATATAAGTGCTCAGCTTTTCTTCGGGTGAGCGGTCGTCTCTGATATCGTTTGAAATGGTAACCGTGGTTTTTCTGAAGACCCTGTGAAGCACACTTGCATAAAGGGCCTTTTTATCCCCTACATGATAATAGATCATGGCCTTGTTTATGCCTGCCCTTCTGGCAATCTCATCGACGCGGGCCCCTGCGAAACCGGCCTCGGCAAATACAGCCGTGGCCGCGTCCAGTATGGTGTTAATACTCTCCTGCCTTTTTTGGCCGCTCACTTTTTTCTCCTTTCAAATAGAAGGGTAACCGATAAGTTAGACCAACCGTTTAGTTAAACTTTTTATTTAATAATCCTTTTTTGCCTTGTCTGTCAAGATATTTTCTATCAGGGCGGGTCCCCGGTTTCATCCGGTCTTATCTATTTCTTTACGTAGAAATACCTCATCTATGGGACTTAACCCTCCTTAACTGCATCGCCAATGCCAATGTCGCCGTTCTCCCCTGTCGAGAGAATTTGCTAAAATGACGTCAACGTCCGAATATTTCCACTCTTTGAAGGGCCTATCCTGCTCCAACCCGTATTCCGAAAGACCTCGGAACTCCTCTCAGGATAATACCGCATATGTCGTGGTCCCTTTTTCCTTTGACTCACAGGAAGCATTTCTCTATAGTCTTTCCCATCAAAAGCAAAGATGATTTCAGCATCTTCAGAGTATTTGCAGAGCATACCCTTTATCACTCCAGTAAGCTGGAGGAGCATGATTTCCAACTCAGACCCCTGCAAGAATATCTTAAATGAAATGGAGTTCGTCGGCATCAAGGAACTCGGTCGTGACGGTGCCCGTACCCTTATTGGGAGGCATTCCCGTACATCCCGGTAATATGCGTGGTACTGACTCAAAAAAAGGAGACGTTAGTTGTGGAAAAAAAACGTTTTATTGACCTTAGCGTAAGCATAGAATCGGAGCTGCCAAGCGATCCACCCATGATGATTCCCAAAATAGACTACGTCGACCATAAACAAGGCGCCGAACAGATGAAGGATTTTTTTCCAGGTGTCACTACCGAGCAATTGCCCGGAGGATTAGGGTGGGCCTTAGAGTTTTTGACATTAACCACTCACAGCGGCACGCATCTTGATGCGCCCTATCATTATCATCCCACCATGGATAAAGGGAAACCGTCCCTGACTATTGATGAGGTGCCTCTGGCGTGGTGTTTTAACAGCGGTGTTCTACTTGATTTTCGCCATAAGTCTGACGGGGAGCGGATCACGGTGGAAGACCTGGAAAAGGAAGTTAAGCGGATAGAGTATGAGATCAAGCCCTTGGATATCGTTCTCATCCAGACCGGTGCCGATGAAGTCTGGGGGACCCCGGAATATCTGGTCAAAGGCGCGGGAATGGATCGTGCAAGTACGCTTTATCTTACAGAGAGAGGGGTACGGGTTGTTGGCATTGATGCCTGGAGTTGGGACCGCCCTCTCCCTTTTATGGCCGAAGAGTTCAAAAAGACCGGGGACCCAAAGGTGATCTGGGAGGCCCATTTCGCCGGTATCGAGATCGGTTATTGTCACATGGAAAAAATGGCAAATTTGTCGGCCATCGGCCGTCCCTACGGATTCACGGTTTGCTGTTTCCCTGTCAAGATCAAGGGGGCCAGCGCGGGATGGACTCGGCCAGTGGCCATTATAGACGAGGATGAATAAGGAGCATGAGACCGGTACAATACAGGTAAAGAGACGCTTGGGGATTTTATCCGGTCTGTGTGTGCTGCGGGTCGCTATCAGATGAAGCTGGGTACTTAGCGTTGTATTGTATACCATTGGAACGGTCCGGTTCTTGAAAAGGAGTGTAACGCCGTGAACGGTAAGAGAAAAATTATTGATTTGAGTGTCCCTACCGAGGAGAGCCCGAGCGAGGCCCTTTCCCTCAAGGTGGTTCATCAGAGTCATGAGGAAACGGCGCCGGTGCTTGCCGAATTTTTCGGGTGCAAGGTGGAGGATCTCAGGGACGGTCTTGGTTATGCCAATGACCGGGTGGAATTGATCTCTCATTCGGGCACGCATCTTGACGCCCCGTGGCACTATTCCCCGACAAGTGAGGGAAAACCGGCCAAGACCATTGATCAAATTCCACTTGAGTGGTGTTATGGTGAGGGCGTGATCCTTGATTTTCGGAAAAAATCCAGGGGGGCAATGATTACCGCTGAGGATCTTGAAACGGAACTGGATCGTATCGGTTATAAATTGAAACCCTTTGATATTGTCCTGATTATGACCGGTGCAGATAAACTGTGGGGAAAGGCCGAATATTTTGAAGCAGGCTGCGGCATGGGCCGGGAGTCAACACTTTGGCTCGTGGAAAGAGGGATACGGGTCATGGGCATTGATGCATGGGGTTGGGATCGGCCGTTTTGGGCCATCAAGGAAGATTTTGCCCGGACTAAAGACAGACGGATCCTATGGGAAGCCCATCTCGCCGGCATTGAAAAAGAATACTGCCATATGGAGAAACTGGCCAACCTGGATAAGTTGCCGGCACCCTTCGGCTTCAAGGTGGCTTGTTTTCCAGTGAAGCTCACGAGAGGCAGTGCGGGCTGGTGCCGTACCGTGGCCATCCTGGAGACTACCTGAGCGAAGTGAAAGGATTGATTTTTTAGATCTTTGAAAAAATCGATTCATCCTTTACGGGAAATAACATGCTAAAAGGCACCAATATTACAAAAAAATTCGGCGGTCTGACTGCCCTCTCCAAAGTGAATTTTGAAGTCAACCAGGGGGAGATTGTGGGTCTCATAGGGCCGAATGGATCCGGGAAGACGACACTCTTTAATGTTATTTCCGGATTATATAGCCCGGATTCCGGAAAGATTTTTTATATGGGAAGACGCATTAGCGGTCTGCCGCCTTATAAAATCGCCCGCTTGGGCATAGGACGCACCTTTCAGATTGTCAGGCCGCTGATGGATCTAAACCTTATTCAAAATGTTGCAATTGCCGTGCTGTACGGAAGGGAAGATACCAATGCGCCCAAATTGGCCCGGGAACGGGCAGAAGAGATTCTTGAGTTTACCGGCCTTGCCAATAAGGCCGAAAGTCTTCCGGGAGAATTGGCACTGGAAGATCGAAAGCGGCTGGAGGTGGCCCGGGCCTTGGCATGTAGGCCCGAGATAATCCTTCTGGATGAGGTCTTTGCCGGATTGAACCACAAGGAGATTGAAGGCGCTATCAATTTGACATTTCGGATAAGGGACGAATACGATGTGACCGTATTTATGATTGAACACGTCATGAAGGCCATTATGGGCACATGTTCGCGGATTATGGCTCTCCATAACGGGATCAAGATAGCCGACGGTGATCCGGAAGACGTTGCAAATAATCCGGAAGTGATTAAGGCCTATTTGGGGGCGGCTTATGTTGAGCGTCAATGATCTGATTGTGCTTTACCAAAAACTGCGGGCCCTTCGGGGTGTCTCATTAGAGGTGGCAGAAGGAGATCTGGTGGCGCTCATCGGCTCCAACGGGTCAGGCAAGACAACCCTGCTAAACAGCATCTCCGGCCTGATTCCGGCTGGAGCCGGGCGAATTATGTGGCAGGGAACTCCTATATTGGGCATGTCTCCGGATAATATCTGCCGTGAAGGCATCATTCAGGTCCCGGAGGGAAGGAAGCTCTTTGCCCAAATGACTGTAGAGGAGAATCTGGAAATGGGCGCTTATTTGCCCGCTGCCCGCGCTGAGGCGGATCAGAGCCGCCAGATGGCCTTCGATATTTTCCCCCGTCTTGCGGAACGGCGACGACAGACGGCAGGAAGCCTGTCCGGAGGCGAACAGCAGATGGTGGCCGTGGCCCGGGCCATTATGGCAAAGCCTAAATTGTTAATGCTTGATGAGCCTTCGTTGGGTCTTTCTCCCCTCTTTGCCGCTGAAATCTTTCAGACGATTAAGGAGTTGAACAACCGAGACATCACCGTGCTGTTGATATCCCAGGAGGTCCTGCAAACGCTGACCATTTCGAATTATGCATATGTTATGGAGAACGGCGAGATTATCCTTAAAGGACCGGCCAAAGAGCTTTTGGATGATCCCCGTATAAAGGAATCCTATTTAGGGCTATAGTTTTTTAATGTGTCGATATTAGGCAGGTAAAAAAAATCATAACGTAACAATTAAAAAGGAGGGTAAAAAAATGAAAAAAGTTCTGTTTTTAACCTTATGTCTTTCCCTGGTTCTGTTCATGGGCCAGCGGAGTACAGTCAGGGCGGCTGATAAACCTCTTGTCATCGGCGGGTCCCTGCCCTTAACCGGTAAATTTGCAGAAACGGCAAAATGGATCGAAAAGGGAATGAAATTCTGGGCCGAGGAGGTCAATGCCAAGGGCGGACTACTTGGGAGAAAGGTCACTTTTAAAATCTATGATGATCAATCCAACGCCGGTAAGGCCGTGACCTTTGCGGAGAAAGCAATTACCGTGGACAAGGTGGATCTCCTTTTCGGAGGATATCCGGGCACCGCGGCCCGTGCGGTTATGCCGGTAGCAGAAAAACATAAGTTTGTTTATGTGTCCATGGGTGGACATATGAAAAGCTTTCAGCAGGGCTATACTTACTCCTTTGGAGGTCCGCCGCTTATGGGGGAATGGTGGTATGAAGGATTTTATCAGTGGGTCAAGTCTTTGCCCGTTGACCAGAGACCTAAACGGGCTGCAGTCTATACCATGAACAATCCGATCGGGACATCGCTCATGGATTCCATTAACAGAATGTCAAAAGATCTGGGTGTCAAGATCGTTATCAATGAAAAGTATAACCTTCCTCTTCCCGATGCAACCCCACTCATCATGAAAGCAAAACAGATGAACTGTGATCTTCTTTTCTCCAGTGGTTTCTTTGCTGACGGCGTAATGACCGTCCGCACGGCAAAGGCCCTGAATTATAACCCAAAGGCCATTGTTCAGGGAGTGGGATCGATCATACCGGCCTGGGTCAAGGAACTGGGCAAAGACGGAGACTACATTTTTTCCGGCACTGTCTTGCACAATAAGCTCGGATATCCCGGAAATGATAAATTGAATGCCTATGTCAAAAAGACATACAACCTGTCCGGTTACCCCCTCTATTTCGGATTCGGATATGCCTGGATGCAGACCCTCTCCCAGGGTGTGGAAGGGGCGAAGGGCCTGAATCAGACCAAGATCCGAGACTGGCTCAAATCTCATACCGTGCAGACCATTGCCGGGCCAATGAGTTTTGATGCAAAGGGTTTGCCGGCACCTGTCAATTACTGCACTCAGGTCATCAACGGGAAGGTGGAACTCGTCTGGCCCAAGGAGGTTCGCACTGCCGAACCGATTTATCCGAAACCGGCATGGAAGTAGTGAGTTGACACCAACTTTATAAAAAAAATCCGGAGGCATTATCTAAAGCGGTAATTTGAATTTAATGTCTTCGTAGCTGTTGGAGTAATGGGGTGCTGGGGTGACGTGTCAATACACCAGTACTCCAAAGCTCCATCTTACCAAGTCCATTGCATTCAGGGCTTTGCAGATAGCAATTTTCCGATTAAATGTAATAATGATGGATGTTTGTTTATGAATACGGTCCTTGTCATACAGTCCTTAATAAGCGGAATCATGATGGGGTCGGTTTACGCCCTTTTGGGTGTCGGGTTTTCCCTTACCTGGGGAGTGCTGAAGGTTATTAACATCTCCCATGCAACCTTCGGCCTTATAGGCGCCTTTTTGGCCTATACACTTCTCAAATGGCTGGGCATGGATCCTATCCTTTCCCTTGTCGTATCGGTTCCACTTCTTTTCTTTTTGGCCTGTCTCATTTTTCGTTTCCTGATAGTACCGATCACCAAGGCCAAAGAGGTCATTGTTACCTCAATGATTCTGACATTCGGGATTGCCATCATCCTGGAAAACTTGATGCTGTTAATTTGGAGTCCTGATCCAAGGCTCTTGACCACTGCCTACACAAGCAAGGTGCTGATCCTGGGGCCATTCTATTTTCAGTATCCGAAGTTAGCGGGTTTTCTCATGTCGGCGATCGGGGTCCTGGTTATACATTTCTTTCTCAAAAAGACCTATACGGGAAAGGCCGTGAGGGCGGCCTGGCAACAACCCGATGCAGCCCAGCTCTATGGCGTCAATCTCAGGCGCATCAGTATGATTACCTTTGGTATTGCTGTTGCTTCTGCGGGCGCAGGTGGCGTGGGGATGGCGTTTCTGTATTCATTTGACCCTCATGCCCATAATCTCTGGTTGATCTATCTTTTTCTGGTTGTGATCGTGGGGGGGGTGGGCAACGTTCTTGGTGCCGCTTTTGCGGGTCTTATCATTGGGGTCATTACAGGTCTTTCCCTGGCATTTCTCCCATATCAATGGGTCAATCTCCTGACTTTCGGACTATTAATGGTCATACTTATCATTAGACCGCATGGCCTTTTCAAGGGGGAGGTGTAACAATGGGTTCATTGGAGAACAAATCTCCCATATTTATTCTGATGGGGGGGATAATTCTCGCGATCCTTGCCCTTTTCCCCTGGTTGGGCCCCCCGGTCTATTTTATCTCCCTGCTTTTCACGGTCTTTCTCTATGTTATTTTAGCTTCATCATGGAATATGATAGGCGGTTACGCCGGATACCTTTCATTCGGACACGTGGCCTTTTTTGGCATCGGCGCTTATGCCACCGCTCTGATGATGAAAGGCCTGGATTTGTCTCCCTTTTGGACGATTCTGTCATCTTTACCGGCAGGGGGTATAGCCGCCTTGATCGCCATTATTATAGGGTATCCGTGCCTGAGACTGCAAGGCCCCTACTTTGCTGTCATCACGTTCTGTTTTGCCTTTGTGGTGGAACTGGGTGTAAAAAATCTGGATATTCTTGGCGGGCCCGAAGGACTTTGGTTAAAGTCCCTGGATTTGCCCATCCATCTCAGCCGTTCAATTCTGTTCGAGGTGATGCTGCTCATCATGATCTTAACCATAGCATCGAGTATCTGGATCAGTAAGTCCAAATTCGGGGCGGGTTTAAGGGCCATAAAAGAGGATGAAGAGGTGGCTCAGACAATGGCCATTAATGCCCCGAAACTTAAAATACTGGCCTTTGCTTTATCCGCTTTTTTTCCCGGGATGGCCGGTGGAATATATGCATATAATCTCACATACATACATCCGGATATTGTCTTCGACGTGATGATCTCTATTCTTGTTGTGCTTATGGCCTTATTCGGAGGTGGAGGGACCTGGCTCGGTCCTATCATCGGGGCGGTTTTCTTAACCCTTGTCAATGAGGGGCTTTCAACTTTTGTAAAAGCCGAATTTGCCCGAATTATATATGGTTGTTTATTTATCGGCGTTATGATCTTTATGCCAAATGGTATCATGGAATTTTTTAAAAAAAGAAAATGAGCGTAGGCAAAATGAATGTTCTTGGAATATCGGCTGTAAGAGAGATCGTTGAGGAAATGGTCGGTTAATAGAGTAACTGAACCTTAGAAAAAAGATTAAAAGGCAGATGCATCCCCTGATTAATAAAGACATGGTGGAAACCATTCGTGATACGGGCAAGACGATTGAAAAACTCCCGGACAGGACCGATATCCTGGAGAAGAACAGGCTGCCCTATGATCAGAAAGCAGATAATGTAATCATCTCCGGATGCCAGATTCTATCGATGCTTCCCCATATACTCTCCTCACTTTCCCGGCTTCTTGAAAGAAAAGGGTTTTCTTATACATACCTTTCAAAAGAGTATTGTTGCGGTAATTTACTTTACCGCCCCGCTGTCAAAGCCCATGATGACCGGGCCATGGCTGAATGCAGAGAATTATCAAAGGAGTTTGTTTCAAAAAACATTCGGCAGGCAAAAAAACTCGGTGCAAAAAGATTGGTGATCTTCTGTTCACCCTGCTATCCCATTTACAAACACGCCTTTCCCGATGAGAACATTGTCTTCTATCCCTTTGCTATCAACGAGGTCATGGAAAAAGTCGATTTTAAAGGACGTATTGATTACTACGCGGGATGCTATAAGCTTCATAAAAAGTTTTCGCCGGTACCCATGGATCTCCAATCCACAGATGAGGTTTTTGGGAAGATGAGAAATCTGGAGGTTAACAGGATCAGTGCACCTAAATGCTGCTATAGCCCGAAAGGTCTCTCACACATGCTTGACAGCGTACAGACAAAACTTATGGTTCATATCTGTACCGGTTGCTATGAACGAGCATCAAGAAATATAAAAAAGGAAGTAGAAGTTTTGATGCTTCCGGAACTGGTGGAAAGGGCTGTTGAGTGAAAGACCGGCCTTCCCTCATCTCGTGAGAATTTCCCTGCCTTTACAATCCTCGATTTGATCTTATCTTTTTCTATAACCGTTTAACTTAGAACCTAATGAAAGATGCCTGATTTTAATATGAATTAGTAGCATTAATTATTAAATAACCAATAAAAAACTAGATCATAAATACCTTTGACTAATACTGGCCAGCCTGTTACTGCGACCGGTTATTCATCCTGTTAATGTTCAATTTTAGGAGGAAAATTATGAATATCGATAATAAGCGCGCAGCGGAAAAACTGCGCGAGTTACCCATACTGCCGTTGCGGAACACTGTGGTCTATCCATATTCCATTATGCCTCTGGTGGTGGGGATCCCAAAGTCGGTGAAGCTCGTTGATGAGGCCCTGAAGGGGGACGGTATAGTGGGCCTCGTGGCCATGAAAGATCCCTCCATAGAGGAGCCCACGTCTGAAGAGGTCTACCAGGTTGGTACCATTGCCAAGCTGGATAGCGTGAACCGTGGTTCCGACAAATCACTTCAAGTGATTGTCCAGGGACTGGAGCGTTTCCGCGTCGAGCGCTGGATTGAAGCCGACCCATATCTGCGGGCAGAGATTATGCCTTTGCCTGAAATAGTGGAAAAGGATTTAGAACTTGATGCACTGCAGCGAACGCTTAGAGATGCGGCCAATGAAGTGATCAAGCTGTCGCCCGATATAGCCAATGAGGCCATTGTCCTGCTTAAACAGGTGCAGGACGTTCAGCATATGGTGTATCTAATTGCAGGCAATGCGGGCCTAAACATTTTGGACGGCCAGAAGGTAATGGAAGCCGATAATGTCAAGGACAAAATGAGACTTCTGATTTCTCACCTCAGCCATGAAAAGGAAATTCTCAGCCTCGGCAAGAAAATAAAGTCAGAGGCGCGGGGGGAGATGGACAAGGCCCAGAGGGAATTTTATTTGCGACAGCAGATGAAGGCTATTAAAAAAGAGTTGGGTGAAGATAAGAAGAAAGGTAACTCGGAATTTGACGAGTACACCATGAAGATTGAAGACATAGGCCTGCCCGAAGAGGCCCTGAAAGAGGCCAACCGCGAACTGAAGCGGTTTAAGGGGATGTCTCCACACTCACCTGAATATTCAGTGATAAAGACCTACCTGGACTGGATTGTGGATCTGCCCTGGAACGAGGCCAGCGAGGATCAAATGGATATTGATTATGCGGCAAAGGTGCTTGACGAAGACCATTATGATCTGGAAGAGGTCAAGGAACGTATTTTGGAATTTTTGGCTGTTCGGAAGCTGGTAAAGGAGCGCGGGCTGGGGCCCGAACCCGGCGAGGAAAAGGCCTCATCCGAGGCGATGGGGGCCATCCTGTGCTTCGCGGGCCCCCCGGGGGTCGGCAAAACCAGCCTTGGGCAGAGTATTGCCCGGGCCCTGGGCAGGAAATTTGCCCGCATGAGTCTTGGGGGCATGCGAGATGAGGCGGAGATCAGGGGACACCGCCGAACCTATATCGGTGCCATGCCGGGTCGTATCATTCAGGCCATAAAGAGGGCCGGCACCAGGAACCCCGTTTTCATGCTCGACGAAGCAGACAAGATCGGGAATGACTGGAGAGGTGATCCCAGCAGTGCGTTGTTAGAGGTTCTCGATCCTGCCCAGAATCATGCCTTCAGGGATCATTATTTGGACGTGGATTTTGATCTCAGCGACGTAATCTTCATTACTACGGCCAACCAGCTTGAGACGATTCCGCCTCCGTTGCGCGATCGAATGGAGATCATCCATCTGGACGGTTACACGGAGTACGAGAAGACACGTATCGCTCAGCGGCATCTGGTGCCCAGGCAGTTGAAAGCCAATGGCCTGAGGGAAGAAGAAATGAGCTTCACGGAGGAGGCCCTTCGTAAAATTATTCGGGACTACACCCGCGAGGCGGGCGTGCGGACATTAGAGCGTCAGATCGGAGCCGTGTGCCGGAAGGGCGTCGTTAAAATAGTTGCGGCAGAAGCTACCAGTCTTATAGTCACACCCGAATTGGTGCGCGAATACCTGAAGAAGGAGCAGTTTGAATGCGAGTTGTCGGAGAATATCGAAATTCCCGGCATCTCTACAGGTCTGGCGGTTACGGCCGTAGGCGGCGATATCCTCTTCATAGAAGCCACCGGCATGAAGGGCAAGGGAACGCTCACCCTCACCGGGCAGCTTGGTGATGTTATGCGGGAGAGCGCACAGATCGCGCACAGCTATGTTCGTTCCAAGTCCGGACATCTGGGCGTGCACTCGGACCTGTTCGAGACCACCGATGTTCACATTCACGTACCCGCGGGCGCCATCCCCAAGGACGGACCTTCTGCGGGGCTGGCCATGGTAACGGCCGTGGCGAGTCTGCTCAGTGATCAACCCGTCAAAGGAGATGTGGGTATGACCGGAGAGGTGACCCTTCGAGGTCGTGTTCTTCCTGTGGGAGGCATCAAGATGAAGATTCTGGCCGCCCATCGTGCGGGGCTTCATACCGTGATTCTGCCCAAGCGAAACGAAAAGGACCTGGATGAATTACCCGCTGAGGTAAGTGAATCCATGCAATTCGCGCTTGTAGATCGGATTGACGAGGCACTGGACCTGGCCCTGCGGCCTGACCCGGCAACAGTGATGCCATTGGCTGCAAACGGATAATCTAAGGCATGGTATCGCAAATGCGTGGATTTGATGCACTTGGTCTCTAAGTCATCTAAAATCCCGCATTTGCTTCCAGGCAAAAACTCAGGGATGAGAACGGCGGGTGCTGAATACCTGATTAGAGTTACCTGCTAAAACCCGTACCGCTGAATTTCTCAAGATATGCCCTTTTCACCAGCCAGTCGCCTTTCACTTTCTCCACCTTGAGCCTGAAGCGGTAAAGGTCGGCTTTCTCGCCAACCTTTTCCACCCAACCCCTTGGATCGTTATAGAGTTCTTCCAGTTCGGGCAGGGTACGACCTTTTTTGATGATCATAAAAGGGATGGATACGTAGGGTCCGCCCTCTCCGGTTTCAAGATCGACGTCCGGTATGGGATGAACTACCTTGAGCTTTCCGTAGTGTGTGAAGGCCATGAATAGGATCCTTTTTGCCCCCTTCCGGTCCATATCGCCCGGCATGGCTCGAAAGTCTTCGGTTGTCAGGTCTATTATCCCGCCTATGTCATGCTTCTCCCCTAAGCGGGCCGCTTTTTCAACCAACTCACGAAGCGCCAGTTCATCGTCTTTGGGAGCGCAGGAGGCGAGGGAAAGCATGAGTAGCCCCGCCATCAATAACGCCCATCGTCTTACAAGCATCATCATCATCTCCTGAAAGGTCCCTCCGTTGTCCGGGTCATTTCCATTTTGAATCTATTCCTTCATGCAGGGTCTCCTCTTAAAATTAAATTTTGACAATGCAGAAACAATATGATTCAATTTTTGCCTGATTCACGAATCACCTTCCACTTTGCTCTATAAACCTAATGGTTATCAATCGCAACATATACTTTAAACCATCTCAATTCTCGATGAACTTGACGTTACTCTATTTCCGTATATCCCGGTTTTAATATAACCGGAGCAATGTAAATAATTAAGGATCATCTCTAAATTAGTTGATCGATGATCAGGATTCAAGGAGTCCAGGGGTCAAGTGAAAGACCTAATAATAACGATAATATAAACGTAGCCCAACATTATATTATGTCAAGGCTCTATATATTGTCTATGGATGAAACATAAGGCCGCTAAAGTAAATAATGTCATCTTCTGCGCTTTTGTTATTTAAGGGTGCTGTACTTAAGGTAAAAAAGATAATTAGTTTTTGTACTTAAATATCTTTTACT
>Ga0255419_10111_pt1 | contig 17491 bp, 10 predicted proteins | sample ANMaggSeSYBR02J3_FD_182658 | JGI IMG/M metagenome (GOLD analysis project Ga0255419, IMG submission 182658) | Sediment cell enrichment communities from methane seep in Santa Monica Basin, California, United Staets - ANME aggregate JGI... | ecosystem: Environmental > Aquatic > Marine > Cold seeps >...
ATGAAGAAAGCACATATAGGAGCACTATAGTGCAATTTATGGAAAACAAGGTAAATAGAATTTTATTACAAATCCCTATACCTTCAAGTAATGGAGCAGATTTCATAACAAATTTTAATATAGAAGAAATTGATATTATATTTAAAGAGTCTGATGCCCAAGCTTTGTATGTAGTAGATACTATTGATAGCACAACTATTGAAAAAGTTCTTACTAATACTGTAGAATATGATTATCAATCTAAAAAGCCTTTCAAAACATTGCCTTCAGGAGATTTAATTAGAGTATTTGATAAAGTACCTGTAAAAGCTTTATCACAAGAAATAACTGGTAATCGAGTTGTATATGGTAATTATCAAGATAAACATACTCCTCCTGCTTCATTAAGCTATAATGTAGGTATATCCGCTAAAGATAATTTTGATGATACAGACAGTCCAGATATTGGGACAGTAACAAATACTACAAGTATTATTGAATACCCAAACCATACATTAAAACAAAATAGAAATTATCAAGTTGGCGTTATTTTATCAGATAGATATGGACGATCTTCTACAGTAATTTTATCAACCACAAGTGACGGGGAGGATGTTGATTCCGTATTATTTGGTGCTTCAACTGTATATAATCCTTATAGATTAGGAACGCGGGATAATGGACCGTCTGATACAGAAGAAGCGGTTGTTTCTTGGCCGGGCGATGCTTTAAAAGTAAGATTTGATGAACCTATAGAATCATCAAAAAACCCGGTATTAGGTACTCCAGGGCTTTATAATGGAGATTCTACAAGCTCAAGTTATAATCCTTTAGGCTGGTATTCTTATAAAATTGTTGTAAAACAATTAGAGCAAGAATATTATAATGTTTACCTGCCCGGTATATTAAATGGTTATCCTTCAGCGCCTGCAACACCACCCGATCCACAAAATACAACTGCTTTTATTACATTAATTAATGATAATATAAATAAAGTTCCTAGAGATTTAAGTGAAGTAGGACCTGAACAAAAACAATATAGGAGTAGTGTACAATTATATGGACGCGTTACACCTAATAGTGCAACCTCTCCAACATTTAACCAACAATATTATCCTGGTCAGCAAAATAGCACAGCAATAAGTATTTTACCCTCGTCAGATACTGTAAATACTATTGCCGAAGAAGGGAATATTTTAGATCCATCTACTTATACAAGTTTAGTAGATTTATATCAAACGGAATCTAACCCTTATATAGGAAGAATTACACAGGGTAATACATCTAATCCAATTGGGTCTTTACCAGTTTCTTCTGGAAGTTATAATTTTTTATTAGGTGTTTATGAAACCGATCCTGTAGTTTCACGATTAGAAATATTTTGGGAAACATCTACAACAGGATTAATTTCAGATTTAAACCAAGCTATTGCAACGGGAACTTCATCTGTAGGCGGCTTAATATATTTTGATTGGAGTTTAGCTGAATCACAGGCAATTACATCTAGTTTATCAAATAATGCGGGCATAGCGGGCAGGTTTGCTCCTGCTGAAGATACTGTAAATGGGCTACAACCTTTAGAAACAAGTGATTTGGTAATGAGCGTTATTGATATTAGCGGTAACACAATAAGCAAATTTGTATTAGAAAAAATACCTAAAACTTCAGGATCAACATATGACCCATTAGTACCTGATACATTTGATTCTTACAGAATACAAACTAATTCATTTTTTTATTTTGGACCAGACGCTAATGTAAACGAAGTGTTTTATTTTACTTTTGTAAACAATGATACAGGCCAAGAAGCTGCACAAACTATTCAATCATTAGCTAACACTGCTCCTACAATTACAAACGGAGCATCAATTAGTGTTGACGGAGATGATACAGGAATTATTTTTACTTATACAGCAACAAACGGATTTGCTGATCCTAGTCAAAATACATTAAATCTTACATGGAGTATGACTGGAAACCCTCCAGAATTAACTTTAGATGCAGCAACAGGTGAATTAAGCTTAAGTGATACGATAGCAGGCAAACAAACATTAACTATATCAGTTCAGGATGCCGGAGGATTAACTGATACTATTACAAGCGAATTAGTTTCTGGAGAAATCCCTATAAATGCAGGATTTGGCACGGGAACAAAAATAATGTCTAATCAGGGTGGAGCTTCAGGTGCTTTTTATTGGACTCAAGATAATTCTACAGCTGCTACAGCAACACCATTACCCGGTACAACAGGTGGTACTGTAGACATTAGAGCACCTTATAGCGGACTATCTTTAACCGGCACTGATGTTTCAACAGTTACAATAAATGCGCCAGATTGTCCGAATACAACTTTTTCTAATTTTAATGAAGATTCTGCTGGTTCATATAATAATACAGGCAGTTTAACACAAGGAACAGCTTTTGTTGCAATTGAAGCAGAGGGGTTTCAATATTCTTATTTTAATGGTCAATACAGAGATACGTATCCTTTTGTTATGTATCCTGTTTATTTACAATATAGAGACCCTTCTGGAGCGGGATATCCTAATAATTGGATTCAAGCTACAGATATTGAAGGAAAAGATATTAGATTTGGAGGTACTCAAAATAATTGGCCACAATTAGTAACAAAACCTGTGAGTGATTTAAGAGGCACAGGGGTATTAGATAATGATGAGCAAGCTAGAGATTTTGAAAGTTTTCAAGTAAACGCTTTTCCAACTGCTCAAACTAATATTAATTTAAAAGACTGTTTACAAGCATCGGTTGAATCTAAACAAACAGCTACAGCTACAGGAATACAAGTTACGGCTAGAAAAGTTTTTGCTATCGGCCAAAGCCAACAAGAATCATATACATCACCCCCTGCTAAATATGGAGATTATAGACTTGTTGTAAGATACCCATGGGGAGAAGATAAAGCAGAGCTAGAAGGGAATCAAACAGTAGTAGGTTATGGATCTGGGCAATGTCCTGTTTCCCCCTACAAAAATGGAGAACAGTCAGATAATTTTAGATGTATTTTAAAATTTGGAGATTTTTATTATCCATATTTATACAAAAGCACTGTTTCTATACCTACTTCTTATAGTTATCAAGTTTCCTCAAGCCCGCAAACAAGCGCAATAATAGCTACAACAAAATCTACAGATAAAAATCTTTTTGCTAGAGAGTGGGCATGTAAATATGTAAGTCAATTTTACTTAGACGCTGATTTAACTCAGCCATGGGGGCCCGGTTCTGCAGGATTTAATGGATCTGGTTGGTATGGATTTCGGCCTGTTGGGGCGGATACAGATATTAATGTAAAATATGGAACTGACAATTCGTTTCCAAGATTGGGCACGGGAAATCAAACATTTTATCCTCAGGATAATCAAGATAGAAAATGGTCTGTTTATTTAGGAGCAGATGGTATTAAAAGTTTAGGGGGACAATCAGATGTATTTACTGTTCAGGCTGCTATAGCTCCAAGCACACCCTCAGAGCCGTAATTTAGCTGATAAATAAGTAATAATAAAAAATATGGCAGCAATAATTGAAGTTAAATATTTCAATAGTTTTACATTAAAAAAAGTATTAGATGACAGCAGTAATCCTGTATGGAATGGATCTCGGGGTATACCACTAGCAATTGGCGGCTATAACCAAGGGCAAGCATCTAGTACTGAATCTATAGAAAATAAAAATTGGGTTATTGAAGAGGCTAGAATTAGAGGAGGATATAATAATACTTCTGCTGGGTATGGTGCAAAAGCTTATTTAGTCGAAGAAGAACCAAACGCATCTATAAGATTTAATTCTTTAATATATTCAGGTATATTTAATTCTACTACAGGCGTAAACAATACAAATGTTTTTTCTGTTGGTGAAGAAATTACTCGTAGTTTAGATCCTGCGCAAGGGTCTATACAAAAATTATATGCTGAAGACACCAATCTTATAATATTTCAAGAAAACAAAGTAAGCAATGCACTTATAGATAAAGACGCAATTTATACTGCAGAAGGCGCTGGTCTTACTACAACTGGAAAAGTTGTAATAGGGCCTGTTAGAGCATACGGTGGTAACTTTGGTATTAGTAGAAATCCAGAAAGTTTTGCAGTATATGGTTATAGAAAATATTTTACTGATAAAGATAGTATGATAGACTTTTTTAGAGATGAATTTGCTACTCTTGACGCTAACCAAAAATTTGGCAAGGCAACAGGAATGTGGGATATTTTTACTAAACAATATGTTCTTTCTTTACAGCCTACTAATGGAGATAATTATAAAACATTATCTTTTGATGAATCAATAAACGGGTGGACTAGTTTTTATAGCTATAAGCCTGCGGTGGGAATGAGTTTAAAAAATCAATTTTATACAGTTGATAATGGAACTTCTACAAATAAAAATGCGGCACTTTATAAACATTATAGCTTGTCTGCTAATAGAGCTGAGTTTTATGGTACTACTTATGATGCGTCTATAAAATTTGTATTTAACCCTTCGCCTAGCATGTCCAAAGTATTTAAAACTATAAACTACGAAGGTAGCAACGGGTGGGAAGTAGATTCATATGTGTCAGATTTTACCGGCATAGGATCTGTAAATACTGGAGGTGAATTTACTAATTTTAGTAATACTAATACTCAAGATACTATAAATTCTATATATAGCTATAACCAGGGCGTTTACGATAATTTTGGTAATCAATTTCCGTCAGAGTTAACCCCGCCTGTCAATAGAGCTGGGTTTAATAGAAAAGAAAATAAATACTACGCAAATTTAGTAAATAACTCAGCCGCCGCGCCAGGTGAAATTATATTTGGTAAAAGCTTAAGTGGTATTAAGGGACACTATGTAACAGTAACTATGACCACAGACTCAGTTACTGATTATGGTAAAGCTAAAGAATTGTTTGCGGCATCATCTGAATATGTGGAGTCTAGTTATTAAGTATTTATTATCTTTATATAATTAAATTTTATTTATGAGTGAATTAAAATTAAGAGTTTTAACCGAAAATGATTGGAAAACTCTTTGTAAATGGTGGGATACATGGCCTGATTGGGTAAATCCACCTAAATCTTTTTTGCCAGATAACGGCACGGGAGGGTTTATGGTAGAAAAAAATAACATTTTAATATGCGCTGGATTTATTTATTTAACTAATTCAGATGCTGTTTTATTAGAATGGATAGTATCAAATCCAGAATACAGACAAAAAGATCGTAAAAAAGCAATTGAGCTTCTTATTACAGGAGCTGAAGACGCTTGTAAAGAATTAGGAAAAGTACATATGTTCAGTATTGGCAGAAATAAACATTTAATAGAAACACACAAGAAATTAGGGTGGACAGTAGATCCAACCCCATCTCATGAAATTGTAAAAAAAATATAAATATGGCAGCAATAACAGCAGCAGCAATAGGAGTAGCAGGGGCAGTAGGTAGCGCTATTTCGTCAACACAATCTGCTAAAAGAGCAGGGAGAAGAGCCGCAAGAGAGGAAGCTAAGGTAGATAAAGAATTAAAGGCTGTAGAAAGAAATAGAACGCCCGTAATAAATCCTTATTCAAATGTTACAGATTTGTCTGATAAAATTCAAAATTTAAGTGGGCAATTAAATAACCCTTATGATAATTTAGGTGTAGCAACTCAAGCAGCTAAAATGCAAGCTGAACAAAGTGATATTGCTTTAGCCAATACATTAGATACTTTAGCCGCTACAGGGGCAAGTGCAGGTGGAGCTACTGCTTTAGCGCAAGCAGCATTAGCCAGCAAAAGGGGTGTTGCAGCAAGTATAGAATCGCAAGAAGCCGCTAATGAAAAACTAAGGGCCCAAGGAGATGCTGACCTGCAAACTCAAAAATTAGCCGAAGAACAAAGAGTGCAAACGGCGTTGTATGCTGAAGCTGGAAGAATGCAAGAAGTTGATGTGGCTGGTCAAAAATTTGTATATAATGAAAAAGAAAAAAGAACAATGGAGCAGCTAGACAGATTACAAGCACAAAAAGATACTGCTGAAGCAAGAAAAATTCAAGCTAGAAATGATAAAGCATCCGCAATATCTGGTGGTTTTAGCGGTGTAGGTGGGGCTATTGGGGGATTAGCTGGCGCTATTTCAGATAGAAAATTAAAGAAAAATATTAAATTAATTGGTAAATCTAAAAAAGGTTTAAATATATATGCTTTTGAATATATAAATAAAGCTTTTGGAAATTACATTTACCAAGGTGTAATGGCAGATGAAATGCAACAAGAAGCTGTTATAAAACATCCTGATGGATATGATATGGTAAATTATTCTATGATTGACGTAGACTTTAAAAAAATATAAATAATGGGCACATATAGAAATCCAGGAACAAACGTAAGAGATACTCGATCTCAAAGCTGGGCCCAAATGGGTAAAGACATAACTGCTACAACTACAGCTTTTTTAGAAAAAAGAGCTAATGTAAAATACAAAGCTTTAAAAGAGCAACAAGCTGCTGACAGAAAATATGCCGAGCGACTTATAGCAGCAAAAGAAGCAGGAGAAATTAAACTTAATGCTGTTGGCGCAACCGCGGGGGCAAGAAATTTATTTATGGGGATTATAGATGCAAATACCGCGTCTACAGAAGCTTTTAGAACTGCTAAAACTAAAGAAGAAAGAAGCAAAGCTTCAGCCGAAATGCAAAGATATAATTACCAAATGGCACAAATAATAGATTATGCTAAATCACAAGAAACATTTAGAGATAAATTTTTAGAAAATAATGATCCCACTAATAGAAACGGCGAGGGGCAATGGTCTATTCAAGGTATTGAAAAATATGGAGATTGGATTAATTATGGACAAAATTGGGCTGCTAATACCGTGCCGCATAATTTAACCGTAAATGAAGCTGGCACATTAATGCTAAATATAGCTAATCCTGATAATCCTGAAGAATACAAATCTTTTTCAGCTTTAGAGTTTATAGGTACTGAACCTAATAGAATACCTAAAGTAACTGAGCAGATTGAAACTAGATTGAAAGAAAGAGGTGTTTTAAATGCTAAATTGCCCGGTAAATTAAGTGATGAATATAATAAAATGCCTGAAGACATAAGAGATGCTACTATTCAAGCAGAAATATTAGAGCCTTATATTGAATCTATACAATCTGATACAGATGCTACTCAAGCAATTTGGTTAAACTTATTAGGAGGAGAAAATCCTTTAGAATATGCTACGCCTGAAGAAAACAAATTTCCTATACAAGGAAGTACTTTGTCAGTAAAATCTTATAATGAGTTTTCAGAAGCTTTACTTAATTATTCAAAACAATTTGTTCCTCAAAGTCATGCAATACCTATGCCGGACCCTGAAGAAACAGATGCAACACCTAATGAGCTTGCTACACAATATTACAAAACTTATAAAGAAGATTTAGCTAGAGCATGGAGCGCAAACGTAAATGGTGAAGATGCTGTTTTTGATGAAGAAAAAAATATAATGTATACATATCCTGAAACTGAAGTAATTGATGATGAAACAGGCGAAATATCAAAAAGAAAAAATAAAACCGCTATTTCTTATGATTTTTCTAAACCAGGTAAATATGTTGATTTTATAAATAAATTAATGTTAAATTCTATAAATCTTAAAGGTACTAGCCAAAATGTACAAGCTATAAGATCTTTAATACAGCAAATGGCAGCACAAGATGAAAAAGATTTATATGCACAAGATCAGATAATGTACCCTACCACGCGGGACCCAGGCCCTGCGGGATTATATAAAGGTCAAAAATTTAATTAATTATGGCAAAATATAAATTTAACGATTCTGATTTTACAGAAGAAGAATTGAAAAAAATAGCTGAATCTAAAGGTTATACACTTGATGAGCTATTTGAAAAAAATCCAGATATAAATAAAATTGACCCTGATCCTGAAGATGAGGGAAAGACACCCCCTTCGCAGGAGACAATGGATGCAACTGGGGAGGTGAACAATACGGCATCCAACTTGGAAAGTGGTTCTTCGGAATTACAAAAAATAGATAATAGCCCTGAGGCTATATTTAAAAGAAGAAAACAAAACGCATTAGATCAAGCAAAAGTTTCTAGCCAGCCTATTGAGCTAGAAGAAGTCGTAGTAACGTTTGATCCCTCGGAAAGAACAGCTGAAGATTTAATAGACGATATTACAAAAGTTGATGATAGAATAAAACTTATAGCAGGAGATGATATGCAAATAGACGCGTTAGATTCTCCTAAAAGAATAAAAGAATATGCAACTCTTGCAAACAGAAGAAAAGAAATAAATAATAACTTAAGAGATAAAATTAAAGAAGAAGGCAGCACAAAGTCTTTATTAAGATCATTAAAAAAAGGTGATAAAGCTTTAGGCGAATATTTACTATCAGTGCCTTCTTTTATTTATGAGATAGGATCCTTAGTAAGTGATCCTGTTAATAAAGCTTTAGGGTTACCTGAAACGGATTTAACAAAATTTGAAGAGTCTATAGGAACTCGGTCTTTGTTAGATTCTTTAATAGATGAACAAAATAAGTTAGGCAAAATACAAGAGGAATATAAAGACTTAAATAATATAAAAGGAGGTATTGGAGAAAATTTTTCTAAAGGCAATATTAGTGAGGGCTTTTATTTATTAGGAGAAACATTAGCTGAATCTGCACCTGTAAGTTTATCTTTAATGTTTGGAGGTGCTGCTGGATTATCAAGGACCGCTTTAACATTAGGGGGCGGTGTTCCTTTAGCCGCTGGAGAAATGAAAACTCAACGAGAAGGATACCCTGATCAAGAAAAAGCAGAAATGCTTTTAAAATCAACTTTAATTGGTTTATCAGAAGGATTTTTTGAGGGAGTATTTGGAAGTGGTGCTATAGGTAAAACATACAAAAATATTATTGCTAAAGAGGGCGTTGAACAAGGGACTAAAACTTTTAAAGATGGAATTATTTCAATGTACGAGGGCGCTTTACAAAAATTTGGTGTTCCTATTTCAGCTGTTTCTGGAGGATTAGAAGAAGTAGGAACTCAAATAACCCAAAATTTAGTTAATGGCAAGCCTTTTAATGAAGGTGTTACAGACGCATTTTTAGCCGGTGTTGGTGGCGGTGGATTATATGGGGCACCCGTTAATTTAGCTAAAGGAGTTGAATTAGGCCGTAATCTAATACAAGAAATAAAAGTAAATGCTGAAATAAAACCAACAGAATACACAAATATTTCTTATGCATTTGATCCTTTAGAAAAAACTACTGAAACACAAATAAAATTATCTCAATTAAAAAATTCAGATAAGATATTACAAAAAAGTGTAGATTCTGAAATTAAAAAAGGAAACATTACACAAGAGCAAGGAGATGCTATAAGATTAAACTTTAGAGAAACTCAAGGCGCTACAAACCAAATAAAATCTTTAAAATTAAATGAACAAGATCAAGCTACTACTGTTCAGTTAATGAAAGAAAAAAAACAATTAAAAAATCAAATTGAGCAAGTAAGCGAGCCAAATTTAACTATAGAACAATTTGATAGAATAAAACAAATTAATGAAGATTTAAAAGGTATTAGCTCAAAAGCTGTAACTCAACAAATTGAAAAAGTAAAAGAAGCCGCTAAAGATATTACGGATTTAGATATTCAAGAGTTTGCGACTACGGCAGAGACCGAAGCTTTTTTAAATGAGCAAGATCAAGATGTTAAAGCATCTTCTGAGCAAGGATTTATAATTCAAAATAAAGATGGAAAGCAAACTATTGTAATAAACAGAGAAGTTGCAGATAAAGAAATAGCGGTCGCCGCTCCTGCTCATGAATTTTTGCATGCTATTTTATACAAAACCGTTAAAGACTCTCCTAACACAGCCTTACAACTAGGTAACTCTTTAATAGAATATATTAGCAAGATTGATATAAATCAAGTTAAAAATAGCAATTTTGCGCAAAGACTTCAACAATACCAAGATCAATCTGCTGAAGTTCAAGCTGAAGAAGCTCTTACATTATTCTCCGATGCTATTTTAACTGGTGATATAAAATTTAAAGAAAACATTTTTACTAAACTTCGCGATGTAATTTCTAAAATACTGCAAGCAGGTGGGGTTAAAGTTAAATTTAATACAGGAAGGGATGTATATAATTTTATTAAAGATTATAATAAAAATATACAAGAAGGTAAATTAACTAGCCAACAAATAAGAACAGCAGAAGAAGGAGCTGTTGGTAAATTAACTCAAGACCAGGGGGTTAAACAAGCAGAAGCAGTAATTAAAGAATCAAGATCTGAAAAGGCATCTAATAAAGTTCAAGAGCTATATGAACAAAAAGGTGCTAATGCGGCTGTAGAAATAATAGAACAGTTTAAACCTATAACTAATAAAATAGTAGAGCAGCGTAAAAATGCGCCAGGTTTTGATAGACAATTACTTACAGATGAAATTGAAACAGGAGTTGGCGGGATACTTGATTTAATACAAGCATATGATCCTGCATCTAACGTTCCTTTAGCCGCATATATTAATAAATTTTTACCCGTAAGGGCTATTACAGCATCGCGTAGAATATTAGACGAAGAGTTTACAGCTGATATTGCTGATTCTACTCAAGTAGCTACTGAAGCTGCGCCGGAAACAGAAGTTGAGGCTACGCCTACTAAAGCTAAAAAGCAAGTTAAAAAAGAAACACTTAGCAAAGAAAATCAACAAGCGCTTAAAGATGTTATTGCAGATTTAGAATTAACAGAAGATCAGCTTACGTTCAAAGCATTACCTAACGCGGCGGTAGAAGTATTTGCAGAACAAATTGGTATACCTGCTAAAAAATTTAAAGGAGCCTCTAATTTTACTGGGAATGAGCTAAGCAAAGTAATAAACTTTATTGAAGAGAACATAGATATAATTAGACAAGCATTACCCGAGGCAGCCGTATTAGAAGGCGCGGCGGTCAGTGAAGCTCTTATAGGAACAGCCACAGGTGTGCCAAACAATTTATTAAAGGATACTAATTTATATACTAGACTTGCAAGAGGCACTAAACAAGCAGGATTAATACCTTTTCAAAAAAATAAAGGTATTGACAATAGTTCAATTTTCAAAGCCATAGGTATTATTGAAGGCAAAAGAACTGCTGGGCCTAGAGATAAACAAGCTCAAACTGCTAAAGGATTAATAAATGTACTTGCTAAATTTGCTACAAATCAAGAAGTACGACAGCAAAAAGATTTAACCCCTCAGCAAAAAACCGATATTGAAACCGGTAAAGGCAGTAGATTATTATTTGTTAAAGGTAGACCTAAAACTGATTTACCTTTAAAAAAGAAATATGAAATAGAGCTATATGATTTAAAAACAAATAATGGGCAAGCTCAGTATTTAGACGATATAGAAAATATTTTATGGCCTGTTTATGGGGATGCGTTAAAAGCGGGCCAATTATATGGATTAGGATCTGGCCAAGATTCAGACTCTTTTACCAAAAAAGTAAGAGCTTTAATAAAAAAGTTAAAAAAAGAAAAGCCTGTCAAACCTTTTAGTGTATCTACAAGCATGAATAAACCATCTGATAAATATCAATATGGAAAATATGGGTTAGATTATAATGGACTTTTAAAATTAAAAGAAACAGGAGAATTAGATAAAATAAATAAAATTAATTTTACTTTATGGAAAGAATTTTGGGAAAAAACTAATACTCTTATTGAAGACAATGAAGACGCACTTATTCCAGTATTACAATTATTGCAATCAGCATCAAACGATACAACTCATATAAATAGAAGAGGTGCTCCATTAATAGCAGTAGACAAAAATTTTACAAAAGGAGGAAAATTAGAGCATGCTGTGCCTAATGTTCTTGCTTATATGGCTCTTTTAGATTCTATTTTAGATCCTAATTTAGATTTTAAAAAAGAGTTTAATTTTATACAAAATAATTATAAACTTATTGCTCTTTCAAAAGAAAATAATAAAATTTTAGATAAGCTATTTCAAGACAGAATGCCTGAAAATTGGAAAAATTGGTATGATAGATATTTTAACCCTGAGCTAGCTAAATTAGGTGGTATTAATCCTGCGGATATACAGTCATTAATTAACGGTAAAAACTTAAGTGTTGAATTAGATATTAATATAGATGGATCAAAATTAAATAAGGCGAACAAAGAGGCCCAAATACAATTAAGTAAATCTATAAAAAAAGCTGAAGTAAAAAATAATTTAAAATTACCTAAATCTCAACGCTTACCTAAAGGCAGTACTAACGAACAGGTATTAGCTAAAATGCAAGAGCTTGATGATAAAGCTAATGAAGCTAGAATTAAGTTTAGCAAATCACAAGATTTAGATAAAGAGTTTAATGATATAATTGAATCTAGTACTAAAATTGAATCAATTAAAAGATTTTCTCCAGCTAAAGCTGCAGTAAGAGGGACTAAAAAAGGTAGGTTTAATTTCTTTATCCCGCCAAGTGCGGAAGATTTTGAAGGATTGTTATATAAAACATTGGCAAAAGGCAAACTAGGTGATCAGCAAAAGAAATGGTATAAGCAAAATTTATTTGATCCTTATGCTAGAGCTATGAATGAAATATCTTCTGCACGTGTAGCGGCATTTCAAGATTATGAAACACTTCAAAAAGATTTAGACATTATACCTAAAGATCTTAAAAAGAAAAGCGTTGATGAATATAATAAAGAACAAGCTGTAAGAGTATATATTTGGGATCAGCAAGGTGAAGACATACCTGGATTATTTCAAACAGATCAAAAAGATTTAGTTAAATATGTTAATAACGATCCAGAGCTTAGATTATTTGCTGAACAACTTATAGCTATTCAAAAAAATGACAAGTATACCCCGCCTAAAGAAGGTTGGTTAGTTGGTGATATTACAACAGATATATTAGATGGAATTAATTCTATTAAAAGAAAAAAATATTTAGAGCAATGGCAAGCTAATGTTAATGAAATTTTTTCAGAAACTAATTTAAATAAGCTTGAAGCTGCTTTTGGTAAACCATATAGAAAGGCTTTAGAAGGTACTTTAAAAAGAATGAGAACTGGACGAAACAGATCTTTTGCAACTGATTCCTTAGCTGAAAGAGTAACTAATTGGTTAAACAATTCGGTAGGAGCTATTATGTTTTTTAATTCAAGATCTGCGGTTTTACAATTACTTTCAACTATTAACTTTATTAACTGGAACGATAATAATATTTATAAAGCTGGCAAAGCTTTTGCAAATCAACCTCAATATTGGAAAGATTTTAAGTTTTTATTTAATTCGGACTTTTTAAAAGAAAGACGGGGCGGTTTAAGGTTTAATGTTGCAGAATCTGAAATAGCTGATGCAGCAAAAAAAAATGGTGCAAAAGGAGTAATAAGCAAAATATTGCAAGCTGGATTTCTTCCTACACAAATGGCAGATAGTTTTGCAATTGCATCAGGGGGTGCTACATTTTACAGAAATAGATACAACACTTATATAAAACAAGGGTTAACTGAAGCTGAAGCTAAAGAACAAGCATTTTCAGATTTTAGAGAAACAGCAGAAACAGCACAACAGTCCAGCAGACCGGATAAAATAAGCCAGCAACAAGCGGGGCCATTAGGACGCACTATATTAGCTTTTGCAAATACCCCAGCTCAATATGCTAGATTAACAAAAAAAGCTGCCAGCGATCTTGTAAACAGGCGTGGCGACGATAAAACAAATCTATCTAAATTACTTTATTATGGGTTTGTACAAAATTTAATTTTTAATGCTCTTCAACAAGCGGTTTTTGCTTTAGCATTTGGCGATAGTGAAGAAGAAGAAAAAGCAAGAGAAAAAAAATATATAAGTGTTGCTAATGGAATGGCTGACGGTATACTTAGAGGAATAGGTGTACAAGGTGCTATAATTTCTACTTTAAAAAATACTATTATAAAAATTATTCAAGAATCAGAAAAAAATGATCCTGAGTATAGTGAAAAGGCTATAATAGAATTATTAGGGGTTTCGCCACCTATTCAATCAAAAGTGAAAAAAGTTGTACAAGCAGCCAACGCTTATGAATGGAATAAAAAAGAAATGATCGAAAAAGGATTTAGTTTAGATAACCCTGCATATATGGCTAGTGCAAATGTTATATCTGCCGCTACTAATATCCCTTTAGATAGAGCTGTTAAAAAAGTAAATAATATTACTGCAGCTACAAGAGCAGACATAACTCAATTAGAGCGCATGATGCTTATAGGTGGTTGGTCAGATTGGGAATTAAATATACAAAAACCTAAAGCTAAAAAGAAAAAGAAAAAGAAATTTATATTTAAAAGAAGCAAAGTAAAAAGATAAAAAATGGGAAAAATAAGTGGACCGTGTAAAACAGCAGCAAAAAGAAAATTTAAAGTATGGCCTTCTGCTTATGCTTCAGGATGGGGCGTAAGATGTACTCGCGCAGGTGGGCCAAGTAAAATGGGTAAATCTAAAAAATAAAACAATGGCTAAAGAAAAAAGTGACATCGAAATTAATCCTAAAAATAAAGGTAAATTTACAAGTTGGGTAAAAAGGAATATGCCAGGCAAATCAGTTTGTACCGCTGCATCAACTGTAATGAAAAATAAAGATAAATATGATGCTAAAATTATAAAGCAAGCTAACTTTGCTAAAAATTTTGCATGTAAAAAATAACCAATGAGCTTATTTGAAAATTTTAATTTAACAGAATTAAGTTTTAGAAAACCTCCGGCTAATAATTCTTTAACAACATTTAAAGAGTTAAAAGAATTAAAAAACTTAAAATCAGATCCAAGCTTTGTTAAAAATAAAGATGAGGTTGTAGAAAATTTTCAATTAATTACAGAAAAAGGAAATGAAATGTTCCCTAGTGAAGAGATAACAAACTTATTAAATGAATCTGCTGAAGTTATTATAAGTTTAAAAAATCATTTTAATAGGCCTAGACCAAATCAATTAGCTAAGGTTTTAGGAGTAGATATGGAAATAGTAGATTTAAAAAGTGCAAAAACACCCTCATATCCATCAGGTCATTCTGCACAAGCTAAATTGTTAGCTAATGTTTTAAGTGATAAATATCCTAAATTAAGATATGAATATCAAAAAGAGGCTGACGATATATCAGACAGCAGAAATATAGGTGGACTTCACTTTAAAACAGATAGTGATTTTGGAAAAGAATTGGGAGAAAGAATGTATGAACATTTAAAAGATAATAGATATGGGTTATAGTCAAAGCAATTCCCCATTTTTAAAACAAAAAGGCGGGGGAACTACCAAAGCTTGTTTACCTTTAAGCAAAATTAAGAGTATGAGCAAAGCTGAGCGTGATAAAGTTATTCGTGCAAAACGTAAAGCAGGTAAAGCTGGTAAATATAAAAGAGATTCTAAAACAAATGTAAAAGGCGCTAGCAAACCGGGCAATACTTTAAGAGATTGGTTTGAAAAAGAAGACTGGAGGCAAGTAGCTAATCCTAGTAAAAAATGTGGTGAGAAATGAAATATTTTACAGATAAGACGGATTTTAAAGGCAACATGGATAAAATGGATCCTAAGATCTTATCTATGTTAGACGATTTGCGAGAAGAATACAGCAATCCTATTATAATTAATTCTTCATATCGTTCACCTAGTCATGCTGTAGAAATAGTTAAAAGCAAACCTGGAGAACACACTTACGGGGCTGCAGTAGATATAAAATGCACCGGCGGAATAAATACTTTCAATTTAGTTAGCGCTGCTATTAAAATAGGTTTTAAAAGAATAGGTATTTCACGTAAAAGTAATTTTGTTCATTTAGGTATTGGTTATCCAGATGCACCTTCACCAACTATTTGGACTTACTAGCCATCACAACTCAAACATTCTGGATCCATAGCTTTTGCCGCAATATCTCCTCTTAAAACTGATTCAGTTCTAGTGTAATATAATGTTTTAATACCTCTTTTCCACGCTTCTAAATGCACCTGATTAAGCCATCTTGGTGGCGCTTCAGATGGAAATGCTAAATTTAAACTAACTGATTGATCAATATAATCTTGTCGTATGCCGGCTTGTCTTATTAATTCTAATTGATTTATTTCTTTAAATGTTTTAAACACATTTTTAACTTCTTCTCCTTCTGTTTGCGTTAATCTTCCGCCGTGATCATAATACCATCCCTCTAGTTGTTTGATTCCTTGAATTGATCCTCCATCTTCCAAAATTTTATCCCAAGTTTCTTTATTATCAATCCCAACTTTTCTTAATACTTTTTTAAGTTCTTTATTTTTTCTAATAAAAGTGCCTTTAGCAGATTGTTCTGTAAATACGTTTGCGGCCCATGGCTCTATACCAGGAGAAACATTACCTGCTAATTTACTGTTTGATACCGTAGGAGCAACAGCGCGTAGATGTGTATTACGCATACCTGTACCACTGCACCACAAAGGCTCGCCGTAAGTTTCAGCTAATGCTCTAGATGCTCTTTCTGTTTCTAATTTTAATTTTGAAAAAATTTCGCGGGTTTTGAATTGAGCTAATAAGCTTTCGAAAGAAATTCCGCTTTTTTGCAACAGGCTGTGCCATCCAAGGACACCAAGTCCAAGTGCCCTCCCTTTTTCCGCACTGCGAACAGAGTTCTCGAATCCCTTCATATTCTTTGCCTTCTGGATAAATTCTTCTAGCACACCGTCCAGGAACCAAGTTGCGTCGTATATTAGGTTTGTGTTCTTCCATTCATCGTATTTATCTAAATTAACCGATGATAAACAACAAACAAAACTATGGCTTTCATCTGTATGCAAAACTATTTCGCTACAAATATTAGTCATATGCACTTTTAAACTATTTTTTTTGTACGCTTCAGGATTATTTTTATTAGTATTACCTTTAAATAAAATATAAGGTTCCCCTGTTGCTTTTCTTTTTTGTATAAGTTTTGCCCATTTTTGTCGAGCTGTAGAATCTCCTTGCTCTAATCTGCGCATAAATTTATCTCCTACAACGGCGCATTGGTGTAAATTAAGAGACTGACGATTTACATCGCCTTTAGGTTCTCTAATTTCTAACCATTCTAAAAAGTCTTCATGCTCAATATTAATATTTACACTGGCCGCTCCTCTTCTAACTGATCCTTGGTTAGTTGCTAATATAGTTGAATCATATATTTTACAAAAGGGTACAACCCCGTCGGAAGTTCCGTTATTTGTTATTCTAGCCCCCGCGGGTCTAATCATATTAATACCTATGCCAACTCCTCCGCCATGCTTAGCTAGCAACATCATTTCTAAATTTTTAGTACCAATATCGTTAACGCTATCCGCAACATCAATACCAAAACAACTAATAGGTAAACCTCTGTCAGAGCCCGTGTTAGATAACACAGGGGAAGCTAAACACAACCACCCTTTCCATATATAATCAAAAAACTTATCCGCCAACTCAGGCTTATACAAACGCTTAGCTATAGTTTTAGCTACTCTTACATAAGCGTCTTTAGGTGATTCTCCATTAATCAAATAACCACCAGTAATAGTTTTTTTATAAA
>Ga0255419_10113_pt1 | contig 17468 bp, 14 predicted proteins | sample ANMaggSeSYBR02J3_FD_182658 | JGI IMG/M metagenome (GOLD analysis project Ga0255419, IMG submission 182658) | Sediment cell enrichment communities from methane seep in Santa Monica Basin, California, United Staets - ANME aggregate JGI... | ecosystem: Environmental > Aquatic > Marine > Cold seeps >...
TAACAAACACTGTATGCCACCCAAAGAACGATAGAGCTTTCATTTCGATGCAAGTGCGGGATGAAATCGGCAAAATAGATTTTTTAGCTTCTAGATGTTGTATTTCAGGGCGAATTCTTTAATAATAGAGCCTCTTGCAGAAACACATGAAAGTACACCGCATGCGCTATATATCGTACATAGGTATGAGCTGTGGCACACCATGTAGTACTACTCTGTCAATTGGCGTTGTTTCTGCAAGAGGCTCAATAAAGATATCAAACAACCAAGAACTTGTAAACCCTGATGTCCTTGAGGCGGCTCACAATATGATGGTCCTGGGGCCGGCAAAAGGAAGATAAGCAGTGTGAGGCAAAAGATGCAAGGTTGGATAGTGCCACCGCCAAAAGAGTCCACGAAAAGCAGAGAGGAATTTACAAAGGAAAGACATAAGAAAGTAGAGTGGCTGATCAGGCGGGGATATCTCAGGTCGGAGCGGATAAAGGAGGCGATGCTGCGCGTCCCGAGGGAAGATTTCATACCGCATATGTACAAGGACTATGCATATCGGGAAGTTCCTCTACCGATTCCTGGCCAAGAGGCAACTATATCATGCCCACACAGTTACCCACTCTTTTATGAGCCCCTGGGCCTGGATAAGGGCCACAAATTTCTCGAAGTTGGATCTTGGGTCTGGCTATAGCACCGCACTGGCAAGGGAGATTGTTGGGCCAGACGGTTTGGTTGTATCCATTGAAATCGATCCGTTGACCTTTGAATTTGCTAAAAACAATCTGGAGAAAGCAGGCTATAATGATATTGTACTCATCAAAGAAGACGGGGCTTTGGGATACCGAGAGATGTCTCCCTATTGCAGAATTGCTATCACCGCAGCATGCAACAAGATTCCTCCTCCTTTGATAGAACAGCTTAGGATAGTGGGGAAGACTTATTGGTCCTGTGAAAAAATATAGGACTCAATATCTTGTTTTGCTTGCAAAAAACGACGATGGCATCAGAAAAGAGGTTGTCTGTGAAGTTCTGTATGTTTCCTTAAGAGGAAGGTATGAGGACAAACAAGACTAATCGTCTTTATCGGCATCTTCTTCAAGCTGAACCAGCAATTCCCGCTGCAAAACGATTTAACCTATTCAAATTATTACAAATTCCCAAAAATAGTTTACGACGAAAACTTTAACAGCTTGATATTACAAGACTTTCGTTTCGTGAACTTATTTAAACAAAATACAGTAATTTCAACAGGTTAAGCTGTTTTGCAGTGGGAATTGCTGAAGCTGAACCAGCTTATGATAAATCTCTTCAAGAGTATCTGTTTTATGAACATCAAGGTCGGCTGCTATGGAGATTAGATGAATATGGTGACGTCTGCGGAATCAATTCAGGTCCCGTCCGAATGGCTGGAACTCGACTTGGAGAGCCTGTCGGGCACCATTATGGTCATCGGCGGTTCCAACAGTGGCAAAAGCACATTTGTGCGCTGGCTTGTGGCCCGTTTGTGCCGCTTTCATGGCCGGGTGGGTTGGCTCGATGGGGACGTGGGGCAGACGACCCTGGGCGTTCCCACCACGTTGAACCTTGCCGTGGTCAGCAATTGGGATGGGCCTTTGCCCCGGCCGGATGCGGCCTTTTTCGTGGGTAGCACCTCGCCCCAGCGTCACATGCTCCCCACCCTGGTGGGGGTGCAGTTACTGCGGGAGCGGGCCCTGGCGGAAGAAGCAACCGCGGTAGTGGTGGACACCACCGGGCTGGTGGACCCAATGGCAGGCGGCGGTGCTCTCAAGGAATGGAAGATCGCCTTGCTGCGACCCAAAACGGTAATCGCCATGCAAAAGGAGCAGGAACTGGAGCACATTCTGGCGCCTTTGGGCTGCGATTCGGGCATGGCCCTCCATGTGTTCCCCGTGGTTGATGCGGTGAGGCCCAGATCGCCGGAGGAGCGGGCTCGCCGCCGCCGCAAACTGTTCCTCGATTATTTTTCCGGGGCGCTATCGGAGCGGCTTAGCATCCGGGACTTCCCTGTGTACGGTCTGGAGAAGATCTGTCCTAAGCGCCTGATGTCCTTTCAGGATCGGGAGGGATTTTCCCTCGCGCTTGGAGTAATCCGGTCGGCTTCACTGGACATGCTGGAGATTTCCACGCCGTTGCGCCAAAAAAACAAGGTCGCCAGCCTGCGTGTCGGCGATCTGCGGCTCGACCTTGAAACCGGGGAGGAACTGCTTTGACCTAAAATCGCACACTTATTATCTCGACGTAAGGCGCATAAGACGAACGGCCGTCCTCTATAAACTTCAGATGAGGACACCCGACTCGCCAGCCTTCCGGGCCGCGATTAAGCAAGGCCGTTTCGGTTTGGATGGGCTTCCGGGCAGGTACATTGTTCACAGTATAAGCTACAAAAAAGTACACCCCACATGCCACAGCTCCACCGACGGCAATGGTCACCGATAGATTCACATCCGAAGCGGCAGGTGTGCCGGAGGGGGCCAGAATCAGTGCCATACATAAGGCCGCCGGAAGAAAGATTTTTGTCATTCGATTCATAATAAACGAGAACTCCTCTTCTGTCTTTTGTTCAAAAAAGTATATCATAAACCCGGCCACTTGACAAACCACCGGGGAGAAAAACTCCCGGCTACCCGATTAGCTGCTGTTTTGTTCTGATTCATATTCGAGTTTTCCAGCCTCTTGATATAAATCAGACAGGGCTCTTTCTGCTTTAAAATAAATATCCTGAAGTCTTTTTTCCTTTCTCAGCAATGGATGGCAACCAAGAAATTGGTAAATATAATCTATGGCTACCCATGCTCGATCCAAAAATTCAGCATAATGCCCTTGATTTATTTCTGGCGACTCTTCGTCTGGGACCAGGATTTCCTTACCATCCTTTATCTTCGCTATTAATATTGGTTTTTGAAATGCCTTTATAAAATGCCTGATGTCTTCACGAAGCTCGGAAGGTGTTTCTCCAAATGGCTCCATAGCTGATTCAGTCCATCCTTCAACAAAACCATTATCATCATAATATACTTCGTGAATATGATATGTATGACTATCGGTCTCTTCATGATATCTATGGATAACCCTATGATTCCAAAAAGACATGTTTGACTCCAATATCCATTTTATATTTTTGCAACGCTGCGGCTAACCGGCTGGCAATGATCGAGTAGCCCAAAAGAACTTCCCCTAAAGGCTCTCACAGAACCGTACGTGAAGCTCTCGCTTCATACATCTCTTATCATTCAACCTTATGCACATGCCCGATTCCAGTGCAAAAGTTTTGTCTGTTCCAATGGGCTCCTCCCATGTCTGGTTGACTCATTGAGTCAGACTGAATGATTTAGCTCCTTCGCTCCATTTCCATTACAGAAACTTCAGCACTACTACGGGCTAATCCGTCCCTGTGCTCTGCTTCGGTACTCTTGCCTCGTGGGGTTTCCACTTGTGCTTCTCCCTTAACATCAGAACAACAGGTTCTCATGTTCCATATTAAAGCCTGTATTGAGTTCATGCCCCCTCTATGCCGACTGCCGTCTCACCCGTTATGCCAGTTCACGTTGAAACTTATCCCTGATTTACGCTCGGAATCAGGTTTTGACAGTATCATTTTCCATTTCGACACCTCATCAGGGGTTCACTTTCGTTCATCTCCTCAATACCCACCTGACAATTTTCTGATTGCCTTTTACCCTAATCGCTCACGACAGTTGCTCTTAACAAATGCCGCATAGGGCGGTTTGATTCCAGCTTCTGGTCGCCGAAACCGAGAGACCTACTCTCATCTTTAATACAGCACGAAAGGCTTACGCCTCTCTTTATGACACACAAGCGCAGCGAAATTGAAATCCGTCCTCATTGGCTTGTTAGAGGCTTTCATAGCACATCCTTGTAAGACTGTTCAATTAGGCCATAGACATATTCTAAATCTTCTTGGGATTTTAAATATACACGTCTGTTCAATGTCCATTAATAACTTTCAGGGATCTTGTCAACAAGACCCCTTGGGTCATTATAGTCTACTGGACGTAAGTGTATTTTTAGTTGAACATAGAAACCCTGGCGCTCTGGGCCAGGTCAGAGAAAATTGGCTCTGCCATAAAATCGTTATCATTTGAGACACCCAAAACCATATTTTGTCATTGTGACAGTACAAGTAGCTCCCAATAACAGGTTTTGGGTATTCTTGAAGTTTTTGTCACAGTAATAAAATCCAAACGATAAGGCCCGACTGATTTTAATACGGCAATTCAGGGCTCATTAGCTCAGGCCCAGTAAATCATGCCCTCTGGGCTTATACCAAAGCCGGCCCCTGTGGGGTCGGATTTTTACTTTTTTGCCGGATCTACGGTCATCATAAAATATCGACGTTCGATCCCACTTATTATTATATGATGCAGGACGCCAGGAGCGTCTATACGGGCTTTTCTTGGCAACAGTACAAAAATCAACGAAGGCATGAGAAACTTATAATCTGAAGAACGTCCAGAGGCTCCATACTAAGAGCCGGGCTATTCAAGTATTCTTTGCTCAACCACCCCCTGTTTATCTTGAGCCTGCTTGACTGAACCGAAAAACAGCAGTATTAAGAAACAAACAATGAAAAAACATGACGATTGAACGGGGCGTGAAGAAGATGCAAGGTGTTGATGATATAATATTATGGAACAAAACGATTATTATCAGATACTGGGTTTAGATAAGGATGCCAGCCAGAAGCAAATCAAAGAAGCTTACCGGAAACTGGCCTTTAAATATCACCCGGATCGAAACAAGGAACATCCGGAAACCGCTGAAAAAATGAAACGCGTTAACGAAGCCTATGCTGTTCTCTCAGACACGGAAAAAAGAGGTGAATATGATATGTTGAGACAGCAGTTCGGATCTTCTGCTTACAGTCAGTTTAGAACAAATTATTCTGAACAGGATATCTTTAGCGGTTCGGATATAAATCAAATTTTTGAAGAAATGGCCAGGGCGTTTGGATTCAGGCATTATGACGAAATATTCAGGCAATTTTACGGTCAGGGATACCGTACCTTTGAATTTAAAAAACCGGGGTTTACTGTCAGCGGGTTTGTTTTTTCCAGGGGTTTGGGGAGGGGAAAACATAATCAAATGCAATTTCCATTGCAGGGACCCTTTGGCAAACTCTACCAATATGCTTTTAAAAAAATCGCTGGTGTTGAATTGCCGGAAAACGGGGCCGACATCAACGATATTATTCATCTGGACCCGCTAAAGGCTCAACAAGGTGGTCCGTATGCATATTTCTTAAGGAAAAAGTCCAAGAAGCTGGTTGTCAAAATTCCACCGGGTGTCAGAGAAGGGCAGCGAATCAGACTCGCCGGAATGGGTGAGGATGGAAAAGGCGGGGGAAAGCCCGGGGATCTTTATTTGAAAGTTTATATCAAAAAGCCGCTGCTCCGGAAAATTAAAGATTTTATTTCTCATCTTCGCAAATAGATATCAGCCTTTTGATGCGAAGCAAGAACAAAGGGGGGTGTCAGCAATGAAAAAATACTTTATACTTGCTGTGATTTATGAAATAATTTTTTTATTAAACATCGCATGCTTTCCTTTGACAACGGGTGAAGCCATGACTATTGACAAATCCAAAGAAATCGTAAAGCTGCCTGCCCCACGGTTTGACGGCAATATTCCGGTTGAGACAGCTTTGTTGAAAAGACGGTCTGTGCGAAGCTATGCTGCAGAAGCTTTGACGCTTGCCGAAGTCTCGCAGCTTTTGTGGTCTGCGCAGGGCATTACAGATTCGAGAGGTTTTAGAACAGCGCCTTCTGCCGGAGCGCTTTATCCTCTTGAGGTATACATTGTCGCTGGCAGGGTGCAGGACCTTCCCGCAGGTATTTATAAATACAGACCCCATAGACATGAATTGTTCAAGATTTTAGAGGGAGACCGACGAGCTCAATTGTGCAGTGCGGCTTTAAATCAATCTTCAGTAATACAAGCGCCTGTTGTTATGGTGTTTTGCGCCGTATATGAACGTATCACCGGAAAATATGGAAATAGGGGCATGCAGTATGTTTATATGGAAGTTGGGCATGCGTCCCAAAATGTCTGCTTGCAAGCTGTTTCATTAGGTCTGGGGCCATTAACCATCGGCGCTTTTTATGACGACCAGGTTAAAACGGTCATCCATGCAATGGCGGATGAGCGTCCGCTCTATATCATGCCGATTGGAAGGCTAAAAAGTGAATGATTCTTGCCTGTTGGATACAAAAATCAGAGCTGTAGCAGAAATGATTTTTGTTTCTGACCGGATCGTTGTTTTTACCGGAGCAGGTGTAAGCACGGAATCAGGAATTCCGGATTTTCGCAGCCTTGGAGGAATCTGGACTAAATTTGATCCTGATGATTTTAGCATACAAAAATTTTTAAGCAGTGAAGAGACAAAAAAAACAATGGAAGATTCTCGTTAAAGGAGGCCTTTTTTCAAGCGTCAGGCCGAATCAGGCTCACTATATTATTGCAGAATTGGAAAAGATAGGCAAGTTTGATTGCGTTATTACGCAGAACATAGACAATCTTCACCGGAAGGCGGAAAATTCTCCGGATAAGGTTTTTGAATTACATGGAAACATGAGATTGGTTAGATGTCTGAGCTGCGGAGAACAATATAATATGGAATATATCAAGGAAAAACTAAAAAAAGGGATTGAAATTCCGGACTGTGAGAAATGTCACGGTATTTTAAAGCCGGATATTGTCTTCTTTGGCGAAGCTCTTCCATCCAGGGTAAAGGATGCCGCTATTAAACACTCCAGAAATTGTAATTTTTTGATTGCTATAGACTCTTCACTTGTAGTCTATCCTGCAGCTTTTATACCGGTATATGCAAAAGAAGCAGGCGCGAAACTGGTTATCATAAACATCGGCAAGACGCCATGTGACGAGCTTGCGGACATAGTCATAAATAACAAGGCCGGCGAGACAATGGCGAGAATAGTAAAAACATCAAAAACCATCTGATACACCGAAGGAGCCACGCGCCCTTTATCCTTACAATTATTCAACATAGTTAACTACGTTATTCAGTTCAACTACCACATCAACTTATAAACTAATGTACACCCCGAAAGCTCATAAAAGCATTCCGCTTCCACAAGAATTTGAACGCAGTATCCTTCACGGGTTGGCTTGTGAATGGGAAACAGCTCTATGGGTTTTGGAGTCGTCTCACAGAAAATTGATGCGCAGGCCACTGTTCAGTCTCCGAGATATGACGAGCAGACTTGGATATTGGTCCAGCGAAAGACGCGAGATCTGTCTCAGCCGGAACCTTGTACTTCACCATCCCTGGGACGCTGTGCGTGAGGTTCTTCTGCATGAAATTGCCCATCAGTTTGCAAACGAGGCTTTAAGTACCGATGGTGAGCCGCCACACGGCCCAAAGTTTTGTACGGCCTGTAAGCTTCTCCGTGCAAATCCTAAGGCCTCAGGAAATTACAGTTCGCTCCATGAACGGATTTTTCATGAAGTGCTGAGTCCCGAAGATAAGATCATGCTTAGGGTCAAGAAGCTCATGGCCCTGGCGGAAAGTCAAAACCAACATGAAGCTGAACTGGCTATGGCCAAGGCCCATGCGCTCGTTGCCAAATACAATGTGGATCTCATAGCCCGCAACGAAGACCGGGATTTTATAAGCGTTTTTGTCGGCAACCCCGCTTTGCGTCATTTTCGGATAGATTATCACCTTGCTCACTTAATACAGGACTTTTATTTTGTGTATGGACTGTGGGTGTCTGCCTACGTGCTGGAAAAAGGAAAAATGGGGCGTGTATTGGAGATCAGCGGGACAGTACAAAATACAAAAATAGCGTGCTATGTCCATGACTTTGTTCAGCAGTTTATTCATTCCCAGTGGCATCAATATAATCATGATAAGAAATTGAATCACTATCGCATGATTGATTTCGCAGTCGGTATCGTAGAAGGATTTCGTTCCAAGCTGAAATTACAAAGCAAAGGAGAGAAAAAAAACTCAACTAAGCAAGCGCTCATCAAAGTTACAGACCCTCTACTCCTGGAATATGCCGATCATAGATATCCCCGCACTACTACGTTCAGAGGAAGAATTTCAAGTCAGGATGACAATGTATTAAGAGACGGAATGAAGGTTGGCAGAAAACTGGTTATTTTCAAAGGAATTACTGATAAGGGACTCGGAAAAAATAAAATATTCCAGATAGCGCCTTGATAAACATAACATCCCGAAAGTCCAGTTTCCTGTCCCGGATGTTCCTCCCACTGGACGGCGGAGGCTGGTTAATAATCAAGCTCTCCAACCGAAATTCCGGAAATTCCGAATTCCGGGACGCTCTTTCAAATTCCGGGACGCTCTTTCATATATTGACATATCGAATTCCGGGACGCTCTTTCATATATTGACATATCGAATACAATCTATTGTAAAGATAGGAGCGTCACGAAAGCGCCCAAAGAAAAATAAATTTATTGCAAAGTAATTAACCAACATATCAAGGAGCGTCCCATAAAGGCCCCGATTCAAGAAAGGCTTCCCACTTTTTTTCAAATCTCCCTCTTTCTCGTTTTTTTGTAGCAGAAAATAATTGTTTAAGATCGATTCCGCATAGGAGCTTTACCTGATCTATTTGTTGATATGAAAGTATGACACCTGACATATTGGCAGCCGTTATCCTTCATCCTTCCGCCCGCCATAGTTGGTCTCACGCAGTTTTTCTTCAATGAATTTTTGCATCTCTTCTTTCTTCGGCAGTTCAAGCTGATACTTGGAAATAAAAAGATTACCATCCATCCCGGCCAAGGCGTATTCCACCAACGCATGGTCTTTGTCTGTACAGAGCAGAATTCCTACAGGCGGATTATCACCTTCTGTCATTATGTTTTTTTTATACCAACTGACATAGGTGTTAAGTTGTCCAATATTTTCATGGCTAAATTCAGCAAGTTTTAATTCTACAAGCACATGACATTTAAGAATCCGGTGGTAAAAGACGAGGTCCACAAAGTTATGTGTTTTGCCAATGAGTATACGCTTCTGCCGGGCTTCAAAACAGAATCCGTGCCCAAGCTCCAAAAGAAATTCCTGAATTTTATCCAGTAGTTCATCTTCGAGGTGCGATTCACCCATCACCTCTTTGGCTTTTAGACCCAGAAATTCAAATATATACGGATCACGGACAGTCAAGGTCGGTTCTGTTTGTTCTGCTGTTCGATTGGCAAGCTCAGAAAGTTTTTCCTTATCAAAAGAAAGACCTGAGCGTTCATAATAAAAACTGTTGATTTGACGTTTTAATTCACGCACCGACCAGTTGCCGCGAATACATTCCACTTCATAAAAAGCACGCTTGGTATTGTCTTCAATAGCAACAAGTAAATCCAGATGACTGAATGAGAGTTTAAAAACAAAATCATTCGGGTGTTTTGATTGGGGAGACAGCGTCTCCCCTGTTTGAAGCAAAGCAAGTTCTTTCAACTTGAGGTTTGCTTTCAATTGGGGAGTCACTGACTCCCCAATTTGAGGGTATACCTTATAAAATAGTCGATACTGGAAAACGTCATAGAGGCTCCACTAATAAGAATATGTTTTGCTTGACAAAAAAGTACTTTTTCTTATATTGTGGCAAAAAATTGGTAGCAATTAGTATAATATCTAATATATCATGGAAGAAATAAGGAGGGGGTATGGCAAAACCTAAGGCTACAATGTCATTTAAACAAAGCCGTAAAGCCTTGTTGGATAAAATGACTTCAAAGGCTAAGGGGAAAACTGAGGAGAAAGTGATTCATTTTCGTAATAAAGATGTGCCAAATTTCTTGCATGATCTGGATGTTTTTGAAAAAAAATCACGAAAAAGTGTCTTAATTGTTAAATAAGTTAAAATTAATTTTTACAGGATAAAGCGCATCAGATGATGCGCTTTTTTTTGATATGAATAGATATGCACGTACTGCTGAAAGCAAAAATTTTAAAATAATTCCGATAGATCTTCCTTTTTCTCTTTTTGATTTCGTTGATAATCATTTTAAAGGCCTGTCTTCGTTAAGACGTATTTTGTCGCAGGTAAGGATAAGTGGTGGCAAAACAATGGTGATTGAAGAAATTGGAGGCGCAGGCGACATTATTGAAGAAAACGAAGATATCAAAACTCGCTATCCCGATTTTAATAAAAGCACAACATATCGATTGAGTTTTTTTAAAAAGAAATTTTTAACAAAACGAGGTCTATCTACTTCTATACATAGTGATTTTATTGGTTATGCTATTGTGAAAAGTGATGATTTTCAAGACGCAAGGAAATCAAAAGAAAGAGTTTATGAATCAGTTGTAGCTGTCAGTCAGAGTAGGAATTATTTTGTTAGGGGCGCACAGAATTGGCCTTGTCGTATTATCGGAAATAACTTTACGGTAGAGGGTTATATTTATGCTCAGCAGAATGCTATGACTAATGTGTGTGCTCATGTGGCTCTCAGGGCTGTTGCCTCAAGATACCATAAAAATGGCGATATGTCATACCGCGAAATGAATAAGATAGTCGGAATAAACCATATTGATAAAAAGGCCGGCGGAGAAGACGGTGATGGTTTATCTACAATAGAAATGGTTAAAGTGCTTGAAGCAGCAGGTGCTAATTGTTTTGTCGGCGATTATTTTGAGCATGCAAAGGATGCTCCAGCCCCTTTTAAGAAATACGTTTATGGAAGTATTGAATCAGGTTTTCCTGCAATAATTATTTTCGGTACGGCTCATGATGAAAGTAGTTATCATGCAATACCTGTGTTTGGACATACTTTTAATGAAAACACATGGGTGCCAAATGCTGATTTCTGGTATTTTCAAGTAGGTTCCGGTACTCGCTATATACCAAGTGAATCATGGATTAGTATGTTTATCGCTCATGATGATAACTGTGGTTCAAATTATTGTATTCCTCATCGCTATCTTGATTCGAATCGTATTTGCGATCAGTTAGGAGAAGAGCATAATATTTGTCCAAAGGGACATGAGAGAGTTGCCTATGTGATTGGTACACTGCCGAAAGAAGTCAAGACAGACCCTATACGTGCGGAAGTTATTGGCGCTGATTATCTATTTTCAATATTATCCAATATTCCTGTCTTTGATAATCCATGGTACTACAGATTAAAATATTATGCTGACAATAATAGACTTGTTTTGCGTCCTATAATAGTTGGAAGCGATGATTATACAAATCATCTGCAAGAAATTAAAGACTGGGAAAGCAATAAAATCAAAAGAGATATGATCCTATTGTTGCGAAAGTATCTTCAAGGTCGATTATATTGGTTGATCGAGCTTTCTGTCCCAGAACTCTTTTCGGCTAATCGTCGCAAGGTTGGAGAAGTTCTTCTACGTGCTGACGTTGATCCTGGGATTAAAAGAAATTTTAATAATTTTGTAATAGCTCGTTTGCCTGGCAATTTTGTTCTTTATGATGGCGGCGGTCCTTCAAACCCACGATATACTTTTATTCCATCGGGGGTAAAAAGCCATGTTGAGCTATATGGAACGACAAAATAGAGTAGAATTTTTAAATAATTTACATGCAATTTGTATAAAACTCATTGGCTACCATTATCCATTATATCGAAAAGGGACCATATGTTGAATTGACCAGACGAGGGAAACCGGTTGCAGTATTGCTGTCGATTCAAGAATATGAACGGCTCAGCCGCAAATATACAGGATTTTGGAGCGCCATTTCGGAATTTCGGCGAAAGGTTGAGGATGAAAGAATTGAGTTCTCTGACAGGAATTTCAAAGCGCTTCGAGACCTTTCTGCCGGAAGAGAAGTCGAGTTGAAGTGATGAAATATCTCCTTGATACAAACGTACTTTCAGAGGCAGTGAAAACAGCCCCGGATAAATAGGTCATGAAGATTGTCCCACTCTTTTAGTTTTTTATGTGCTCTGCAAAAGTCAAGGGCAGACTTGAACCGCAATAGCGAGCGCATTCCCCATATCAGTACAGACCACCCGTCTGCGTGCATCGCACAGGCAGGTCGGCAAATCGGTAATTCGGGGCGAGAAGCTAACAACAGCTAAAAAACATTCGCTAATTGGCGAATAAGTTTATAAGTTTAGTACGTTAAGCTCCCATAGTCTATATTACCAATAGTCATATTAACTTTTTTACGATCCACTTTTTTGCTTTATCGTCAACGTCAGGGTAGTCTAGAGCGATAGCTAAATATATTTTTAGTAAAAGGTTATAAAGAATTATATCGTGGTCATTGAATTTAAAAAGGCTGTTTATAGGATCTAATACTTGTAATAAGGGGTGATTTTTATTTTCCATAAAAACAGGCAATCCGTCGGTTCTTAATTCATCAACTCTAAGCAATAAATCAGAAGCAAATTTTGCCAAATCCAAAACAAGGGGGCCCATTTTTGATTTGGCAAAATCTATCAGCACATTCCTTTCTCCTATTAATATATTTCGCAGATGAAGGTCTCCATGCAACCAACAAAGTTTAGGCTTTAAAGCCCCTGGTATTTTGTTGACAGTTTTTCCATCAGCAATTGCCAATAACGTTTGCTGGAACCCTTTATCCTGAAAATGTCCGGCAGCTTTTTTTAATTTTTCAGATGAAAACCATATGTCAATGAATTTATGAAATTCTATTCCCTCTTTATCATCTATTTTTTCATGTGGATATAATCCGTTGAACATCGTTTTAAGTTCATCGCAAAGTTTTGAAGCGCTATTAGCGTCACTTAAACATTCAAGCGCTACTTTTGTATTCTTAGCAAATTGGTAGGCGATGAGTCCTATCCTATTTTCTACAACCACACCATTCCAAAGTAAAGGGACAGTTCTTGCGTATTCTTGCCCGCTTCTAATCGCTTCAATGTGCGCTTTGACCTCCATATTCAATTTCCATGGGCTTTTTGATATTTTAACTAACCAATATCCGTCAGTTTCCTTTCCGATTTTCTTTTCAATTACTTCTGTTTTTAATGTAACTGCACCTGAAAAACCACCGGAAATTGATGAAAGAATAATTTGATCGCCATAATAAAAACTGTCTTTTATTACTTTTCTCCATGACGGGAACTCTTTGTTCAATTTATCCTTCAGTTCAGCTGGGTCGCAAATAATACTTTCATCACTTATGGCTTGTGCCTTTTCAAGATCAAATTCAGCGCCCAAAACCGCCCGTTTCCTCAGAAGAACGGCTTGATTAACAATAATTTCCCAAAGGTTTCGATTTATTTTATTTAAAGGAAATAGATTGCGTGGAATATGCCCGTCAAATCCGAAACTGCCTGCTACTGCTTGTAATGCTTCATGTTGATCTGAAAAAAGTTTAGAAAAAGCAATAGTCGGCAGCCACGGCGCATTTTCTCTCAAGTATGGTAACACCTTGGTTCCACCTGCTAAATTCTCCAGATCATATTGCCCACCAATTGGATCGTAAAATTGCAAGTCTATCAATGCAACGTCATAACTATCCAGTTGAGAGCGGCTTGGCATTTTTTTTCAACAGGTTTTTTTCGATCTTCTGGAATTATAAATATGAAAGTCGGGGCAATACCAATCGCTATTAAAGCATCTTGAATATCAGGAAGGACAGATCCTTTATCATCAACTAAAAGTATATGTGGCTTTTTATTCATCATTTTTATATCCTAATTTTTATAATTTATGAAAATCTTGGCTCATGAAAAAGAATCTTCAACATTTTTTCGCCGGTTTCACCGGTTTCATCTGGTGGTACAAGACAACAACCATAAGTATCACAAAATTCCTGTATCATGCGTAGTCCGCCCTCACTCTCGAGATTGAAGTCACCAGGTATATTATCACCAAACTCCAAGCAAACCATTTTATTCTCTTTATATATTTTAAACCAAGCCTTTGAATTTTTTTTATTTTTTTTATGCTTTTTCCAATTTTTTATGATTTCGTTAATTATATTATTTAATGAGCTTAGATAACAAAAAACCAAAGGGACATCATAATCAATTTCTTTAGAAATATTAATTATGCCCCCATTATTTGCTGAGAGAACCTCCGGCAAAGATGAAGCGTAACATTTCGTGATATCAACGCATAAGTCATTAATAATAATGTGTCCTACTTTTTTACGAAGTTTATCAATTTTAACACTTCTATCAAAAATGGCTTCAATTATTTTTGAATTAGGGGGGTTAGAAGTGGTCTCAAATGATTGAAGCAAGTAGCTTAATTTAGATGTATAGTTGTCAAGCGTATTCAAGCTTGAAGCTAAATCGGGATGTCTTTTCGCAAGTTTTGGCCACAAATTATATCCATAAATTTCCGTAAGTAATGGTGAGACATCTCGCCTCCATCCACCACACAGTCTATTTGTGTATTCTTCAATTTTTTTCCATTTTATGTTGTTTCTATCATTAAAACTTATTCCCGATAGACATTCAGAGCCTGATGAAAAATCGCTGCTTTCGATAAGTCTGTGTTGTAAGAGTTTAATTTTTCTTATAGCGAACACAGAGTCCTCGGCATCAGCTTTATCAAACATTTCAATTAATTTAACAGTCTCTGAAAACAATTTCTCGGTTTTAGGGTGTTTATTTTGCCGGCAAAATGCGCGAATATCTTCCGTTTCATAGGGCAGAGCATTAATCAAAAGCAATCCAATACATATTTCCTTTATGTCAGTATAAGAATCTATAAATCTTTTTATCATATCAACAGCTTTTGCAATAAATGCATAGGGGATTAGATGTATAATAGCCCCAACAACTCTGCCAACCTGAAAAGGTGGTTTTTCTTTTTCGAGTATTTCATAAAGACGATTTTGCACATCAGGGAAAACGTTGCAATTTTCGGAATTCATAAGTCGTCTCTTCAACTCTTCTTCTTGAAAAATTGGGCTAAGACGCTCCGTAGATATAACCTCGAGAAAGCGATCAATAGAATCTTTATGCTTGTTTAATTCCGTATATAACTCATCCCGCATCGGAATTTCATATTTAGCCCCTTCATAAAGTGCCCTGTAATAGGCTCTTTTCATACTATGATCAGACAATATTTTTTTAATATTATCTTTCCCCTCTCCATATTCTAACACTATATGTTTATTGGCAGAAATTTTATCCTGTATTGCGATGGCGATGTGCGACTTCTTATCCTTATCTGGTAGTCTATCGGATGCCATTTTTAATAATCCATCAAGGCGCTTATTTACGGCACACATGGGGCAATTTTCACCAATAACCGGATATGCGCCTATGGGAAAATTCAGAAAAATTCCAAAATACAATAAAGCTTTTCGATACCGCTCAACCCCGTCAAAAAATGTTCTATGGTGAGGGTCCATTCGTCCCATAAAACACAACAATAAAATATTATCCGGCGCTTTCCTGGAAACAAACTCTATAGAAAGTCTTGCGGTCTCCCCACTGGCGATTGCAGAATGAAAGATCAGCCAATTTTGCTTGCTGCTCACTATGTCATGATCCGAATCCGCCATATAGTCGGCGATTGGTATTGTAGGAGATTCTTTTGATTGATTCTTTTGATCATCATCCGAAGGAATCCCTGGCGCTAACAATTTCGCTCTGTCAACGTTTTCTATTTTAACGTCCGGTAATAATTTTTTTAAAAGAGTCTCTATCCATCTGATTTCAGGATTACAGAGGAGAACATGCCACGAATCAGATATACTTACTGATTTTCTATCTTCCCCGTGCGACTGTTTTTCGACAAAATCTACCTGTTCTTTTATCCAGCATTCTATTTGCAAACTAAGTGCGTTAATAAGTTTTGGAAGATGCAAAAAATGTGAATAATGCTTTTCTTTATACTCACAATGACCAGAAAATAAGGCGTCAGCTTCCTTTGCCGGGCCTTTAAGCATATCCAACAGCGCTATTTGCTCCTTGGATTCCCTGAGATATAAGGTGGGCGCACCTGTTTTAGGATCAATAATAAATATTTTTTCTGACTTTATTGGTTTGTTATGAATTTCAATTGAATCATCCAAAATCGCAATTACAGGTGTCAACTTTTTTTGTTTTCCGATAGAAATATGAAAAAAATCTTGTCCCAAATTTTCTTGTGAACGTGAGTCCACCACAGTAATTATCTTATCAATTTTGAGTAAAGATACCCATGAAAGCAAATCCCAAACTGTTTTCCCGCGGCAAATAACATCGGCAAGAATAAGACCAGTTTTTCCTTTGTTTTTATAGGATGACACTCCTCCAGAGATATTAGACTCGCTGAATTCAAAAACTTCAGGCTTTTTGCCATTTTCTTCCATAATGCCGGCAATCTCATCAGCCAAAGGCTTAAGTGAGCCAGTAGTAGCAATGATAATATCCGGTATTTCAGAGCATTGAACAAAACACCATTCCGCAAACCTTCTTCGATCAATGGACTCGTTGAAAGCTTTTGGAATTTCATAATATTTTTCAGTGTAATATTTGCCTACAATGAAAAAAGGACCTGGCACATGAAGAACTTCTGGCCTTTTCAAAATATTTCTAAGATGGGAAACGAGATTGCTTATATATTGATACCGAAGCACCCTAATAGTATTCTGAGCAACAGAAAATATTGGCGAATTTGCTTTTTCCCCTTCATCTAAAACAAAAGTATCCAGTTTTAAAAACTTGTTTAACATTAAATCGCAAGCATAAACTGAACCCGATATAAATTCTATGTTGGCGTGGCATGAGTTACTGCTGGTTTCTACGGCTAATAAAGGGAAGACTCTTGAATTGCACCAGATTAAAATGCGTTTTCCTTTAATCATGGCATTTAGCCCAGCCAAAAATATCAATATTGCTCTGGGAATGAGTGAAGTCGGCGGAGGCAAAATCAGGCTTATGCCTTCATGTTGCCGATAAACACTTAAATGCTCATTCACTTTTTTTAAGGCTGAATAAATAGTGTAATGAGTTTCACCTTTTGTTTTAACTGCATCAAAAGGTACGAGCACTTCAGGGTGGCCGGTTTTATTGAAATCAAATTCTCGCTGTTCATTAAGTCCTGGGCCGGTTTCATGAACTCTTGGTTTGGTTTTATGAATTAAAGGAGTTCGGATAAGATAATGTGTCCCTGGCAACGCCGCTAACCTTTTCAACCCTAAATCATTTCTTCCAGATATGCGAAGGTTATTTGGATTTTCATAAAAATCAAATCCAAGAATAGCTTGTGGCGTTCGGACAACCAGTTGACCATGATTTGATTTTACTGTTTGTAAAACGCAAAACAAACCAGTAGCGATTTCTGATGTTTTGATTTTAATTTCTTTATCGTCAATTAATTTTACTATTCGTTTTTTTCTGCCTTCCTCGTCGCTTGTTGAAAAAAAATCAAACGCATTAGTTAAAATTCTTTCTTCTTTTCGATCATTTTTACCAAGGTTAAAGTATGTGGTGAAATCATTTTTTATACATTTTTTCAGCTTGTTGTTAATCCCTGTCCCGAGATCACCAAGCATAATCTCAAT
>Ga0255419_10056_pt1 | contig 17435 bp, 17 predicted proteins | sample ANMaggSeSYBR02J3_FD_182658 | JGI IMG/M metagenome (GOLD analysis project Ga0255419, IMG submission 182658) | Sediment cell enrichment communities from methane seep in Santa Monica Basin, California, United Staets - ANME aggregate JGI... | ecosystem: Environmental > Aquatic > Marine > Cold seeps >...
TAATTGGAGTGAGGCATTTTTACGTGCGAACGTATAAAAAGGAACTAAACGCCTCATTATTTTAGATTCAAATTTTGTGATCTTAGAATAATCAAAACCTGCTTTTTCGGCAAGCTTGACAGCTTCTTTAATCGTCTTTCCCTGCTTAAGAGCCGTTACCATTGCAACTGTTTTTTGATTCATTTCTATAAAGTTGCCAACACTTCGGGCTTTACTTAGTTTCTTAAGTTTAAAAGCAGTTCCCGCTATTTCGTCTATGTATTCACCTAAATCTGAAATATATCTTGAAGCACCTCTAAAATTGTCTTTCAAGACTTTATTAAGAGCCTTAGTATTGTAAAGTTTATTGCCCAATTTAATTTGTTTGTTAGCTCCCTTAAGAATGGCTAAAGCGGTAGGAACGTTAGAAGGCGCTAATGCTCTAATGCCTAAAGCCTGATAATTTTGAACATTACCTGATATGTAATTTCTGATATGAAAAGCCGGGAAATAAGCCGTTACCGCCGCCTTGAAAGTATTTGTAAATTTATCATAACCCAATCCCTTTGATAACACGTCAATAGTTTTAAATTCAGGAAATAAATAATCGTTTATAAATTTTGCGTCCTTTTCTTTAAGATAGCCTACCACCTTGCCAAATTTTTTATCTTTAATCTCGGTAAATCCCTCTTTGGCGGTTTTACTACCGTAAGTTTCAACTAAATCTTTTAAAGTATGTCGGGTAATGCCGTCTCGGACAACTTCAAACTCCCTGCGTGAATAAGCCTCTATCGGTTTCTTTAAAAGGTTTTCGTCTTTAATTAAACCCCTAAATTGTTTATAATAGCCTTCCTGCCCAATTTTAAGAACACCAGCTTTATCAGATCCTTTTTTTAATCGCTCAACGTCAATTCCTGGGTAATACCATTTATCACCTTTTTTAATATCTGCTTTTTTTGCAATTTCCTGACCCTTCTTTTTCATCACTTCTAATAATCTGCGTGTTTCAGGATTTTGCGGATATTTATATGAACCGTTCTTAATGCCTCGTTCAATAAGCCTGTTTTCGTACATTATGTCAGCGGCCCTGGTCATTTGTGCTTTTGTTGGCTTCTTACCAAAAGCTTTAATCGTGTCGTCAATTACATCTTCTTTAGCAATTCCAATTTTATTAAGGGCAAGACTGACATCATCAGCTAATCCTTTAGAAGCACCATAACCATATTTAAAAGCGGATCCAAAAGCGTCTTTCAAATTTTTACCGGCGGCTTCAAAATATTTCGAGCTCTCTGGGGCTATTTTAGAATATCCTTTGGCAATAGGTTTAGCTATTTTGCCAGTAGTTTTTAATCCAGCTTTTATAGCAGTTCCGCCAAAATATGTAATTGGGTCTAACGCAACGTCCATAGCAAAACCAACCCCACCTTTAACCCATTTATTTTCAACGCCCATTTCGCCCAATACATCTGAATAGGTTGTTTTGTCTTTCCCGGTGAAGCCTCGCCAGGCGGATTTAAAAGGGTGAAATTCGCCTTTATCAACTATATCCTTAGCTACGTTTGCGGACGTATAAAGAGGTCTTGATAAAACATCAAGAGTGCGCCTAAAAAGAGAGGGTTTATTTTCTTTAACTTTTAATCCTCTGTCTTGAGCGTATGTTTTAAGGTCTTCTATATTAGATAAGTCAATAGTTTTTCTTTCTTTAGTGGAAGACTTTTTTTTGATAGTGCTACTTGCAATAGCCATATATTATTTTGATACAAAGCTAAATATTTTTTCAATAAAATTACCAACAAGCCTGTCAACTTTGCCGGAGGGATAACCTTCTTGTTTTAATACAAATTGAGCTTGGTCTTTAGCTTTTGATTTGCTCATTCCAGCATTCATATAAGAATTAATTAATTGGTTAGCTCTTTCTTCTAATGATTGTCCGCCTTCCTCGGTATAAACATCAGAACCACCAGAAACTACAAAATCACTGGTTGGATTATTGTCAATTTCAATTTCATTATTAGTAGGCAAACTTCCTTCCATTGCTTTATTAACCATGCTTTCAACCTCTGCCCGTTGTGCTTCTTCATAACCGCCTAATTCCATAAGAGCATTAATTTGTTCTTTGTAATTAAAATCTGTCATTATCTCCTGATCTCTCAAAGCTTTTAAGTAATTAACTGTATCTGTAAAGGTGTCGCCCGTCTCTTCTATTTCCTGATTTCCTACCGTAAAGGTTTTTCCGGTAGAGCCAGCCGAACCAGTTGTTTTTGTTTCTTCAGGATGTTTTGCAACATAATCTGAAACTTTTTGAACCATTTCATCATAACTGTCAGCTAAAGATACCCCTGCCTTGATCGCTATTTCGGAGTTGTCTAATAAATAATCTTTGACTTTGTCTTTTTCAGTTTCAACTCGTTCAAACTCTGAAGCAATAATATTAATTCGATTTTGTATGGCGTCTTTTTCTTCTTGGGTGGCGGTTAATAATTCATTTTTAGCGTCTGCCGTTTTGTCGTTGATAAGATCATTAACGAAATTCAAATAACTAAGCTCGTCATTCCTGTCCGCCTGAACTGCATTTATACCTCGGTCAATAAATGTTCTCCCCATAGCTATATCATCACTTAATCCGGCCATGGCCGCTTGTGTAAGAGCGATTTTAGAATAATAATCCTCTTTGATATTAGCTTGCCTGCCCTGTGATACTGATAAAAGGCCGGGGCGGTTTTGTTCGGCAACCAGGTCGTTATACGCCATATCAGCATAGGTTGTGAGGCTTTGAGCAAGAGTGGAATATTTCTGATATTTTTCTTTTAATTGAAATTCCTCATTGCCTGCGTCTTCCATTTGTTTACGGAAGGGCTGGGAAATTTCTTCATACCTGCCCGTTACATCGGTTTCTCTTTGCTTTTCTAAGTCGTCTATTTTTTTCTGCGCCTCTTCTTTTCGTTTAGTGCTTTCGGCAATTTGAGCCTGATAAATTTTATCCATTTGAGAAGCTGAATCAGTAAAGTTTTGAGCATTTTTAACAAAAGTTTCCTTGATTATATCTGCCGTTCCCTGCGGAGGTGTAATATCAGGGCTGGTCATACCGGCCTTAATGTCATTTGAAGAAATGTTGTCTTCGGGCATATTTGGAATGCCATATAGGGTATTTCCGATAGGGCGGATATTAGAAAAAGCGGATTGCTGTTTTTCTCTGGTGTTATATTGAGCGCCGGAAATGGCTTTTAATTCTTGAAATCCTTTACCGGTCCCAAATTCTTGGGGCGTTAAAACCTTATTTGAATTAGAATCAATTAATTGGTCAGGTTGTCCCTGTATTTTTTTTCTATAAAATTGTCGTGACATATTTGTAATTTATTAAGTTAATGCAACATATTTCCAATTGCCGTTTAAATAAATATAAATTCGCTGGTTGGTGGTATCGTCATAAAATACAATCTGTTCATAGAAATTGCGGGGTGTATGGGTCGGTGCTGAAGTAACGTGCTTTTTAGGATTTAATAACAGCGTCAAAATATCTTTTTCGGAAAAAAGCTGGGAAGGGATAGGAATTTTTGGTCGGTCAATTTTAGGCTGACTGTTCTGTCGGCTGGCAGTCAATGACGATTTGTTTGATTTGTAAATCTCCTGAATCATAAGACGAATAATCTAAATTTAAGCATAAAAAATATGATATTTCACTACTGTTAAGCTGGGTTGTTTTTAATTTTAAAGCGCCGTCACTGGCGTATGTAATGGTATCTGATTTTAAAGTTGAATTTTCATTATACAAATTCCAGGAGATCCCGTCATTGGTGGTAAGAGTTTCCAACGAAAATTGTATGTAGCGGACTTTATAAGGCCCGTCTAAGGGAATAAATATGGTTGTGGCCTGGGCTCCGTTTTTATCGCCATTATAACTTGCGATTTTGTTGGTTGATTTGCTGATTAAAAAGCGGTTGTGGTATTGCCATATAGGAATTAAAGCGCCGTCACTTCCAGCGTCATCAGTAATCGCTTGGACAGTCTTTTTGCCGTCCGGCTGTTTACCGTAGCTGTAAATTACGTCATTATCTTTCCAAAAGGTTAAACCCCTATGAAAATATGTGCCTCCTGGCTCTACGGTAGTTGATAAATAAAGTTCATCTATTTTATGAAAATTCTGCCCGTCAAAAAGCCAGACCGCATTTCCAAATAAGATTAATCCGTCTGGATTTAGTTCTAAAGCCGTAACTTTATCAGGTATGTCATATTCGTATTCCCATTGAGCGCTGTTAATCGTGCTCCATAATATCAGCTTATGCTTATTGAGATATGAATTAGAACTGGTTGAAATCGCTATGGCAACATAGTTATTGAAAATATCAATGTCCTTGACTTCATATCCTTGGGGAAGGGTTAATGCTTTGTCGTTTAAGGTTGTGCCGTCAAGAGTGCCGACATATCGGCCATTGCCGAAATATAATATTCCATTCCATACTTTAGTAGGGTGGGGAGCGTCTTGCAGGGCGATTGCGCCGGTTGGCACAGTAGAGCCGTAATCATTGTCATAGGTGGAGGTTAAATCATACCTGCCAAAATCCGTATCGTGAAAATAGAATAAATAATCAGTGCCAGCCTGATTATAAATTGTCAGTCCTCTTGCTCCGTTTCTGGTTGCTTCGTTTCCTGAATCTAAAACGGCTAATTCTGGCGTCAAAGGATTTATGTCATAAAGGTAGCCGTCATCTCCGTATCCGAAGAAATCACCAACGTGTTGGATTATATTTTTGATGTCATCTGAAGGAGTGCCGAATTGGGTTAGTTTTAATCCTTGCCTTAATATGCCGTAGGCTGAAGCTGTCGAAAATGGATTAATGCCGGTATTAGTATAGAAAAAGCCGTCAGTCAGATATTTGCCTGAAGCCATACCTCCTACAAATTGTTTTGGTCCTAAAAGTATTTTCATATTTAAAAATTACATCCGAAAAATGGTGAATTATTAGCTACTCCACCTCCGCCCTCGGTATAAGTAACTTCTAAATAAGGGTCGTTATCGGTACCATCTTGTTCAGAATTATAAACATATAACGTAATTCTTTCGTTTGGGCTTATTGTTGGCGATGGTGTGCTTAATATGTCGTGCCCCTCGCGCATACCAATACCTGTCCACCCTGTATCACCGCCCAATTTTGATGTTTCGCCATTTTTCTTTATCCATCCTAATCCGGTAGCATTCAAAGAAAAACTATAATGAGCATAGCTTGCCGTGTGGCCTCCAATAAGCCTCCTATCGCCGCTATCTATACCCTCCACCGTTGGAGTTTGGTTTGCCCTGCCTGCTGTCCCATTATCACTCCCGCAATCTATAAAATCCGCGCCAACAAGAGCATTGTTTGCGGCTTGATAAGTTTCAACCAAAGTATACCACGCATATCCGGTTGCTTCATCCTGATTGCTTATTTTAGCGGTATAATTAAATGTAGCTGCGGATATTGTAGCAGCCGATGGGATGGCTCCGGTATTTATAGGAAAAAATGCCCTGCTTATCCAAAAATTTCCTCCGGCTGACCAATATTGAGCACCAATCATAGGTTCCGTTTCGGAGGCGTTTGCATCATTTCCTTCTGTATCATTATAGGCGGTAGCCCACGGTAGCCAATATGTTTTAACCCTTCCATCTCCCGCCCCGGCAAAATAACTTGTCGTGGTATCAGTAAAAACATCGCCTTTGGAATTATTTAAAAAATCTTTATCAATTATTTTTCTTAAAAATGTTTTTCCATTTTCTACAATATAATCAACATTGATTGTCTGTAAAGTTTCATTATCCCAACAAACAAATCCCCTTAAATAAGTATGCCACTCATTTCCATCATCTTTTTCATTACCTATTAACGTTTGCTTATTAGTATCAAATAATTTACTTTCTGTTTTATCTAAAATATATTTTATATCCTCCTTGCTGTATGCCCTTTTTATATCTTTATTCGGAAAGTCAATCTCAAAATCAAAAGTCATGTCATCTGATTTTTTATAACCATCTTTAATTCTAACAACTTTTTTTAATGCTGACCTTGAAAAATAAAGAATATAATCAATACCTTTCCCAAAAGCATCATCATAAATTACATAATTACTCTTAGATATTTTATCATCCTCTTTCGGTATAACTAATCTACCTTTGACTTTATTACAAACGGCTTTAAATTTAATCGTTTGATCCTTATCTTGATATAAATCTCTAAACTCTACCCATCCATCCGAATATTCTGGTAAAAATGGATGAAAAGAATGGAATTGAAAACCCCAACCTCTTTTTTTCTCATCCCAATTTAATGTCCAATCTATTTGTCTAAAACACTTTTCACCATCGCCTATTCCTAATTTATTAAAATAATGGATATGACCTACATGAGCCTTATGTGTAAAATAACCATTCCCATTATCAAAAGTTTTACTGTTATAATTTCTTTTATTTAGAATTTCTTTCATATTTTTAACTAAAATCTAAACTATCAACTGCATAATAATTAGTGCCGTCATAAAAGAAAGTTATTATGTCAACAGCGCTCGCGTCAGTCGTAAGTGTGGGGGCTGTCCCTGAAGGCCACTTAACTGTCCCTGGCCATGTAGCAGTCCTTGAACCAGTGCCGTCCTGAATTAATACTAATAATAAATTGCAAGGTTTTGTCGGGGCGGTAAAAGTGAAAGTTTCATTTTGCGCTCCGAAAGTGAATTTAAACTTGTTGCCTAATTTCCAGTCAATGGTTGTCGTGCCGTCGCCGGTAGTGCTTTGCAGAGTAAATCCTATGCTATGGGCTTGACAGTCAAGTTCCCCACCTAATTGGGGTGTTGTATCATCCGATAAATCAGTCATTTTTGTATCGGAATAGGCTTTAATTGATTGTTGGGTAGCCAAGTGGGTATCACTATCTGAAGTCATATCATCTTCATCCTTAACCGCCGTTCCTGATACTCCCGTATTTAAGACTGGGCTTGTTAATGTTTTATTTGTCAAAGTTTGGGATGCTGTTAAACCGACTAACTGTTCTTCTATGGTAGCCGCGTCATAAGTTGCGGCGCTCATATCACCCCCACCTGCTGGTGTCGCCCATTTCAAACCGGTCGCTTCTCCGCTATCAGCAGTTAAAACCTGGTCATTGGTACCCACTCCTAAACGGGCTGGGGTACTTGCCGCCGTAGCAACATAAATATCACCCTTAGTAGTTAAAGTGCTTTTCTCAACAGCTCCAAGCTGAGTGGCTGTTACAGTATGCGGATTTGAAGTGCTGCCAATATGGGTATCAATTTGGGCGTGGGTGTTAGAGCCAATATCTGCTAAATTTGTATGAGACCTATTTGTAATTTGCGTAATATTGGTAAGGGTAATATCGTTTGGAACTTGAGAATCAGTAACCGCTCCGCCAATATTTGATAATGTCAAATTGGCTTCAGTTATATCTATGTCAATATCATCACCATTGGCTGTTACAGTTATCTTATTTGAAGCTGGGGCTATATTTTTAAATTCTAAATCAAGCGCTGTTTTTTGCTTATAAACTCCAACTCCGTCCGTTCCTACATTAGAGGCGGTGTTAGCCTCGCCTGCTCCGCTGGCCGGAAGATTGCCGATTTGAACTTTCTTTTTATTATTGCTGTCCGCGCTGTCTTCAACAACTAATAAATCGGCATTAACAGGAGTTTCCTTTTCGGAAATAGCTGATATTTCGCTGGCCACGTTATCGTGGATAGCGTCGGCGTCTGATCCCCCGCTTGCTCCTTGAGCCAATAAATCCCAATAATCCGCCCAGTCTGCGCCCGTTCCAGGCTCTTTATCAGCGTCAGACGTATGTTCTGCCGTGCAAACATAAGAAGTGCCGTCATTTTCAACGCCGTCTCCTATTTTATAAGCTGTTGTTAAGGCCCATGCTCCCTGCCAGTTTTGTATACCGGCAATGGTAGCTTCTGAGCCGTTTTCATATTGCCAAGCCATATTTTATAATTTAATAATTATTTTCTTCTGCGGGTTCAAGGATGGGCTGGGAAGTCTGCATTCGGTTGGAATAATGTTCTCTAATCCACTCGGTTAATTCAACAAGGTCTCTTTTTAACCGGTCTGCTTTCTTTTGCATCTCATTTGATAAACAATAATCATAGGCCGCGCCTATGGTTAAATATCTATTGGCAAACTCGGGCAAATCGGGCTCGTCATCGGTGGCGGATAACTCAGTTATTTCTCTCTGTATCCATATTTTAAGGCCTGCTGATATAGCCTCTAAGGTGGTATTATAATAAATTTCTATTTTATTATTTCTCACATCATATTCGGGATATGAAGGCTGGTAGGTGGCTAAATCCTCTTGGATATTCTGCATATCAATTTTAGTAGCCAAAATATAATTATCATCATCAGTGGTCGGTTTGATTTCTACCCTGTTAAACCTTAAAATGTCGCTCGGTATGTCGTATTTATTTACTCCGGCCTCTAAAGTTTCGGTGGCATAAGTGCCTCTAACCTGCCAGTCTCCGTTGACTGACATAGCTATTTCTATAAGCTCGTGGTATCTGCGGTTTAAATTCCTGTCTAAATCTGTATTTCCGTAAGCTGTATTTGAGCTGTTCCCGAATACCAAATATCTGGTATCGGAGCGCATTGTTTCTAAAGTCATAAAATTTTGATTATTTTAAAAATGGGATTTTCCCGGCTTGTATTTGAGATTTCTTTAAATATGCCCACTGCCCATACATAGCGGGATTAATAACTGTTTCAAAATCCCACCCGCCATATACTAAAGCATTAATCGGCTCAATGCCAAGAATGGGGTTTAATCCTCTTTTGATTAATTGCCTGTGCAACCAAGCGTTTTTAAATCTCATTTTCCATTCAGCTATCCATTCTTGTTTTCTGCCGTATCTATGATAAGCGGCTGGCCTATCCCAAAACTTGCCGTATTGGTTAGCGAAATATGGGGTCGGGTCAACTGCTCCGTTGTATCCGTTATCTTTATTTAAAGTTTTTCCGTTTTCTATAAACTTAAAGCCAAAATGAAGGTGATCGCCGGTGGTATATTTTCCAGTATTGTCAGCTTCAGCAATTATTTGGCCTGCCTTTACGTCTTGGCCGGTTTTCACATTTACCTTTAAAAGGTGGTAATAAATGGTTTTGTATGTATCGGTTGCTATTTCTACGACTATACCGCCTCCGCCGTCTTGTCCTGCCCTAATAATTATTCCGCTATGGGTGGCCAAAATAGGACAACCGCGCCGTGCTCTAAAATCAATTCCGTTATGGCCTTTCATTCCAAGGTTCTTATAAAAATTCAAATAATTAACTCCGAATGGCTGGGTTATAAAAATGTCTCTAACTGGTAATAATAATTTTATCATTTGATAGTATCTAAATATGATTTAAGAATTGCCAAATAATTTATAGCGTCTAAAATAGTGTCTTCAAGTTTTTCGTCTTTTACTTTCGGGTCTTTATCAAGTAGGGTTTCAATCCTGCTAATTTTATCCATTACTCTGACAAGAATTCCCCTTGCCAAAGGCACTCCGACTATTTCTGAATTTATAAAGTTTTGAAAAGGATTGTCGGTGCTGGCATAATCGCAATTTTTCAATTTAATAATTTCAAGACCTTTCTTGTATAATTTTTCTATGTTTTTGAAATGTTGTTCTCTTGAAATCATATTATTTGATTTTAAAGGTTTTTCTGTTTTGATATTCGGCTTTTTTAGCGTCGTTCCAATTACTAACTGGTCTCATATAGCCCACGACACGGCTGTATACCTCACAGGGCTGTCTTTTTATTTTTATTGGTGACATAATGTTTTCCGTTAAATACAAAGGAATTATCAGCGATTATTACGCGGTATAAATTGAAATTGCCGTTTGGCAGGACATAGACAACCCCAAAGCCATTTACCCATGAGCTTGGTCTATTCTTCATATAGTCGGGGTTTAAATCACAAAGACAGGGCAGGGAAGTAGCTGAATGAAAGTCTTTAATATCTCGGGGCGTGGTCTTGGTAAATTCCTGTGAAGTGTGGGCGTGGGCATAAACAACATTACCCTCAAAAGCGGTTACAGTTTTAGCGGCGTGATACTGATTAGTGTAATATCCGTGTATGACATTAAGCTTTCCAATTTTGTAAATATCATTAAATTTGATAATTTCAAATCCCCTGGCTTTTAATTTTAAATAATTTTCAGGCTCAATAATGCCCTCAAATCCAGGGTGGTTATCTAAATATTTCTCTACCCAATATTCGTGGTTTCCTATCAGCCAAACCTTTTTGCATTTCGGACCGGTTAATTTTTCGTGCGGTTTAAGTATCTCCCTGTCAAATGCTTCATATTCGGATAGCAGGCGCTTGCCTTCCATTTCCCTTTGTTTATCTTCGTTCCAATGGCAAAGGGTATCCATATTAAGCTGATCACCCTGATAAATGAGATAGTCGGGCTTTATGTCTTTGATTAACTGATTAACAAGATTAAGGCAGGGTTTGGAATGGTGGGGGTGGTGAATGTCGGGTAATAATATACCGACTTTTACCTTCATATTTAATTTTTAATTATTATTTGCTGATTTATTTAAAATGACAATTTATTTTTTCCTCAAAATTGTATCTTTTATCATGTTGATAAAATCATCAGAAATACCTAACTCCAATACTTTGACGTTTTCAGCGAAACTTTTTATTTCAGTCAAAAGAAAAAAGCTCAAGAAACTCTGTACCGCAAATGCTTCAAGGGCAGGGTAACTCATAACCAATGATTTGACTCCGACAGTTCCGAAAAAATAAACAAAAACCTTTACGCTTAATCTAAACAGTTTCCTTGATTGGATTTTTTCATTACGCTTTAAGGAAGCAAAGATACCGGTTATCGTATCTAATATCATCCATATCAATAACGATATTATCAATATCCACTCTGTTTCACTAAAAGCCAAACAGCCCGTTATTATTGATATAGGAATCTTCCAATACACTCCTTTTAAAATTCCCATAGTCTTTTCGTGTTAATAATTAATTTATTCCAGCCCCCATAAAGAAGCTGGATAAACTAACTAATCAGTTGAAGTTGTCAAGGCCGCTGGGTCTGAACCAGTCATAGCGGATGCACCGGCATAATCGGTGTCAGTAATACCTGCGTCAGCGTTTAGTTTAGCAACTAAAGTGTCAAAAGCGGTATCTAATAAAACAACGTCAGCGACGTTAAGAATCATATGCGCTCTCAATTCTGTTAAGTCAGCTACGATAGCGTCTAAAACTTCATTAAGCTTTTCGCTATACTGAGAAGATGTTGAGTTTACTTCTGCCATAAATTTCGTTTTAATTTATTAAGATTGTGAGTTGTCAAACTCCATGCGTTCATCATCGGGAACACGCTTTGAGGCTTCAGCAATGGCTTCCTCCGTCTCTTGACGGCTCGCCATGATGATGTCGGCTACCTGTTGAGGAACTTCAACATAAACACCCTTCTGAATTTGGTATGTATAACCGTTAATTTGAACGGTCTCAAAAGCTCCCACTGTTTCGCTTTTTTCCTTCGGAATAATAATTCTGACTTTTGGCTGTTTTGCTAAAGCGTCTTTGGTTCTTTGGAGTTTGTTTTTGTAGTCAATTTTGGTTTCTGTTTTCTTTTTTGGTTCCGGTTGAGGATCTTGAGGCTTCTCTGGCTCACCAGTATCAGGCTCATCAACCTCAGGTTCGGATTGAGGTTCATCTACCTGTGGCTCATCGTCAACAGGTTCATCAACCTCTAAAAGCTTTTGGAGTTCGGCTTTGTTAGCCTTGGGGTCAAAATGAATCTCTAACTCTTTAAGCTTCTCTATGATTTCTTGTTTTGTCATAGGTTTGAATAAAATTAATTATAAGAAGGGAGAGGGTTACTCTCCCTTTTTTACTAGCTGAAAGATGTAGCGTGTTCAATTCTAATCATGAAAGCTTGCTGTAATATCTTTGGGACAAAAGAAGCTTTCCAACCGATTGTTGAACGTTGGTCTAATGGGTCTGCGGTTCCACCACTGCCAAGCTGTTTACGAATGGTTTTTAGAGCTTCACCGGAAATACGAGAATTTCCATAAGCGTTTGCTCCAAAAATCAAAGTGGCATAAACATCAGCGTTTGAATCGCCTCCGTCAGTCCATTCTTTCTGTTCAGTTGTTTCAATAAATCGAACTTCATCTAATTTACCAACTTCACCAGGTAAAGCGCCGTTTTTAAGACCGCCAATATATTTCTCAATTGGCACCCAGGCGGTTTCTGCCTTTAGGTCGTAAGTTGTATCAGGTCCGATAATACCCACAAAACAAGCGTCAACCGGAGAGGTGTTATAACCACTCTGAGCTGATACAGTACTTGTAATTTTTCTTGCTTTATTAGTTTTAAGAGTTCGGACGGCTTCTTTAATTTCAGCATTGGTCAACTTCATTGCAGTTGTAATTTCAGTTCGTTGGGTAGCTGTAGAAGCATATTGAACCGTAGTTCCTGCGACTAAAACAGCTCTTGATAAATTATCTAAGGTTAAAGCGGCTTGTTCACCTAAAACGTCGGTAGCTTCTGTTTCAACCGGATCCTCGGTCTCCATTTTTAATTTATCAGTTAAAGTGACATAATCGCCATACTGCAAAACAGTAGCGGTAATATCAGTAACGGCCAACTGACTTCCACCAGGTGTTATCCCCTCGGTTAAAGCAGTTGTAGCGGCTGATAAAGCGCTATATTTGCGGAATTTGATTACGTCTGAATTGTTGCGAGGAATATCGCGGATTTGAGCGAATAGATTGTGAATTAGCAATGGCTTTGCTCGCTCAAGCAAATTACGGTCATAGAAGCTATTAATATTAGCAACTTGTGACTTGCCAGTTATTGTTGCTGCCATACAAGTTAAATTTAATTATTATTCCCCTTGCCTCTGTAAAACCTCCTCTCTCTTGGCTTGGAAATCTTCAGAACTCATATCTTTGTAGTCTGATTTATTGTTTCCTGATGTGGTTCTTGTAGAAGGCGGGGCGGTCGCTTCGTCTACTTGGTTTTTAGCGTCGGTAGTATCGAGATAGTTTTTCCAGACTGGGTCGTCTTTGATAATATCTTCTTTACTTTTGCTTGAACCTTTTGACTGGGCTTCCAATGAATTATATAGCTCGTCCGTACACCACGGATTAGCTTTTTGAAATTTGAGCTTTTCGTTCTCACCTTTTACAGTGGTAACGTCCTCTTTGAGGTCGTCAAATTCCTCACGGCTTACGCCTGTCTCCGCACCTTTTCTTTTCTCATAACCTTTCCGGTTATGTTCTTTGGAATCATCCTGATTGTCTTGGTTAGACTGATTGTCTGAATTGTTGTCTTGGTTAGAATTGTCGGCGGGTTTTTGGTCTGATGATTGGTTATCATCGTTGTTTTGATTATCAGAATCACCAGTATTTTGGTCATCCTGATTATCACCGGCGTTATTTTCATCAACGTCGGTCTTATGTTCTTCTGACATAGTTTTCTCGCCCGTAGGCGGTTAGTAAATAATCTCTCCTTATTTGGAGGTTAAAAATGATATTTTATCATTGATAAATTTTCGCAATCCTTTTATCCGTTTAAACTCTTTTCCTGCTTCTTCATCTGTTAATCCGTCTTTAATATCCTCATATTTCGGTAAATCTTCACTAAAATAATCAATTAAAAATTGACCGTCTTTGCTTTTGGCAATTTTCTTTAACTGAAATATTTGGTTTTCGTTGTTTAAATCGATCATACTTGATTAAATGCATTTTCACCTTCCTTAACTTGGGGCAATTTTCCACTTGGGGCTTGTTCAGGTGAATTTACGGCGACTGGTTGTTGTACTGGTCTTGCCTTGACCCTTAAGCCAAGCAGTTTTTTAATTTCGGTCAATGTTTCCCTTGCTTCCGGGTCAGCCTTTATTGCCGGATTAACTTCATATTCCATTACCTTTAAGCTATTTGAAATCTTAGCCTGCTTATTAAAGGCTTCACCAGTCGGGTTAAGGCCGACGTACATTTCAACATCTTTTTGTATAAGCTCTTTTGCGTCTTCAAATAGTTTCTTTTTCTGATATAAACTGCCCTTAATAGTTTCGAATAATTGTAAATACATTTGCCCTGATACGACATTCCCTTTAACAGCGGATTTGAGCATAAAGTCCAAAAGTGATTTCTTCGCCTTATAATCAATATATTCTTCAATTAAAGTCGGGTCGCCTGTAATTTCAATTTGTTCCTCTGGGTCAAGAGCGTCTATTAAGATTTTAAATCCCCACCTCTTGAATATTTCTGAAAACAGCAATCCTAATTTTTCTTGCTTAAAATTATAATACCTTCCTACTGCCTGATTCTGAGTTGCTACTGCGGTTGCTGAAGCGCTGGAAGGGATATTTTCACCGGTGGCTACTTCAAAAGCTTTTAAGGCTCTCTCGGCTAATTTAATATTTCTATTCCATTCCTCAACCAATATCGCTAAATTTGGAAAGCTATTATTTAGAACCTTAAAATCTTTAGCTACAATCGCCTGTCCGTCTGCAAACCCTGATAAAATATTCTTGCCTGCAAGTTTAGAATCAGATGTATGATAATATAATTTTAAGTGCGGTATTAATAAATTCAGCTTATTCCCAATCCTATTGGCGTTATTTTGAAAAGGCTTTCCGATTGCGCGATAGCCCATTCTCCACCACGTACCTTGATATTTACCTAAATGAGCTTCTATATAAGGCTTATATTTTGTTATTTTTAAAAGCTTTGATATTTTAATTGTTTCCGGTTTTAATTCTTCTATAAATACCGGGACCGCCTTAGCTTCGTTATGTTTAACTTCGTGTTTACCTTCTTTCTTCCTAACCATTATAAATAAGGCTTGCACATATTTATCTTTATCCTCGTCAGTTTCCTCATAATCCGTGCCATTTAACTGGCTCTTAGTATAATTCAATTCTGCAAGAGTAATTTCACCATAACGATAAATAGGCTCATAGTATGGCAATTCTTTTTTATTTGCCCTATTACAAAGGTTGATAACCTGATCTATATTTTTCCAGTTTGTTCTTTTCCTTAGTTGGGTCTGAGAAAAAGAAAACTTCTCAATAACGGTTGTATCCTCTAAAGTTTTGGCGGTCTGGTCTATCACATAGAGATTTACCGGATTTACTAAATCGTATATCTCACCGTCTTGGTCAACCTTCCTGACAACTACATTACCGTCATCGATAAAGGTTTCTACAACATCATTTACCTTTACACCGTGATTAGTCTGTCTGAAAAACTGATTTAAAACAGATCGAGCCATTAATTCGGGCAAATAGTGCTCAGGATTATTAGTGTATGGTTCTAATTGTTGCGTATCAATATCAGTGTTTACAATTCCCGTTTCCACCATGGGGGTAATAATATCAAAAGACTCTCTTGGGTCTTTACCCTTGCCTTTCCATTGTTTTAGAAAACCCCTATTTTGATGTGTTATAATGTCTTGTATTTCAGAGTATTGATGAAAAGAAACATTGTCTGATAAATTAACCCCATTGCTTTCAAAATCCCTCATCTCCTTTAATGTCAAATCTATAAGACTATTTGTTGGGGTCTGGGTCGTAGTTTTGTTCATTTTGTTTAATTATTTTATCTTGAATATTATAATTTTGTAATTTCACTACATGCTTTCTCATTTCCCATGCAACCATGCAGGCCATTAATAAATCGAAATGATTTGTCACTTCCGGGTCCGATTTGATTTTATTCAATTCCTCTCGGTCGTAAACTTTCATTTCGGTTAACAAGGCCCGATCAGGAATTATTAATAAATTTTCTTCTATTGCGGTTTTTAAATCATACATGGCACGCGGTTTGGTCGCCAAATTAGTATGCCAGCCTAATTTTGTTCCCTCCGTATCAAATATCGTGTCAACCTTAACTTCTTTGTAAATGTGGTCTATTAAATAGATTTCCTTCAGTTTCAAAAGTGTGGCGTGGCCGTGATTATTTCGCTCAACTCCTGCAACACAATTTCCGAATTTCTCACATCCGTTTTTAATCTCATAAGCAAATAAATCAGGACTGATATTATTATTCTTATATCGGGCTACAACCTCGCCAATATTATAGTCAATTATGATAGCTGTATTTGAATCTCTGCCTATGCCCTCTGATACATCAGCGCCTAAGCCGTATTGGTGGCCCGGCCTATATTCTTTAAAAAATATCCATTCATTAACTTGATTTCCTTCCCTAATTTCATTCTTAAGCTTGTTTAAAATGATTTCTATCGGGAAAAGCTTATTTCCTGAACTTGCAAAAGCCTCGTCTGGATTTGTAGGATATTCTTGTTTCATTTTTCCTTTTAAGGTTTTACGTTGATTAAAATACCAATATATTTGTTTGTCTGTTAATTGGTGTTTGCTTTGATATATTTGTAAATGTTGCGGTATTTCGGAGTAATCTCCTTGTAACTGACAATCAGGGTCATCAGTCCAGCCAAAAAAGAAAAACTTAAATTCCAGTACATTTGTTAGTTTGCTTCTCTGCATGGCCTCTTGGCACATCTCATAGAAAAACCCAGTTTCACCCTCGGCGGTGCTTTCAATATCAATCCTGCCAGTGATAGGAACTGCCGGGATACTGCCAGTCATTATTTCAAGAGCCTTTTCGGGATATTTAGCGCATATCTTGCCAAATTCTGATATGTGAAGTCTTTGGACTGTATCTGACCTGGCGGAGGTGGTTATGCGGATCGTAGAGCCATGAGCAAACTGTAATTCTTCCTGTGTTTCTTTTTCTAACGTGTATAAATGCTTTAATGGAAAATGCTTCCAGGCAATTTTTGCTTTTTTAAAAATCTTCTCTGCGTCTTTTTTGGTGTGGGCGATTAGTGTAAAATTATAATTCCTATTAAAAAGCACATCATCTAAACCGTCTATAACAGCATTAGTTGTAAAGCCGCGCTGTCTGGATTTAAGATTTACATTTCTGCTATGAGCCTCCCTGTTATATTTTTTCTGCGCTTCATTCTCTTTAAAAACTATCAGCTTTGCTTGCTTATCAACTATTTTATATAAATGATTAATCCTCCAATTTTTATCTAATAATCTTTTGTCTATCATAAAATAAAAAGGAGCGCCGAAGCACTCCCTCTTAAGACTTATACAAACGCGAAAATATAAACCTTAAGGAAAATGTTTCCTATTCTCGCGTTTTATAAATTGTAATTATCTATTTTTCGCAGGCGTCCAAAATATTACCCAATTCAAGTTTTTCTCCTGCTGATGTAATATCCTGTGGCACCATTTTAACCTGAAGTTTATTAAATTCCTGCATTGCAAATTTCTTTAAATCTTTATCTTTCGCCTTAATCATTTTATCCCACTCTTTCCACCACTGAGGACAATATTTCTTCACTTTATTTCTAATAAAAACCATTTGGCCGTATCCAGGATTACCGCCGTTATTTCCTTTTGTTCCTTTATTGTTTTTTCTTCCATCAGACATAAAATTC
>Ga0255419_10115_pt1 | contig 17312 bp, 23 predicted proteins | sample ANMaggSeSYBR02J3_FD_182658 | JGI IMG/M metagenome (GOLD analysis project Ga0255419, IMG submission 182658) | Sediment cell enrichment communities from methane seep in Santa Monica Basin, California, United Staets - ANME aggregate JGI... | ecosystem: Environmental > Aquatic > Marine > Cold seeps >...
ATCCGGTTGGAAAAGTGATGCAAAGAAGGCCAGGGAGCTTGACGGGGAGATTGAAAAAGTGTTCGGGGAGCGGGAGAGGTTGAGGGATTAAATTCCTGGCCTTGTGATATATCCAACACGATCAAAATCGGGATCAAACTTTGGATATTACACGAGATGTTTGTGCAAACATTTTTAGTTTACGGCTGTCCAGTGTTTCTTTTCCAAATAAGCCAAATCCTTCTTTTATGGGGTCCGATACAAGAGGATGTATAATAAGTTCGTTATCCTGCGTTTCAATTATCATTTCACTGCCTCTTTAATGTTCGATTTTTTTCGGATTTTTACTCTCAGCATCATACAAATCAACTTTTTTTCCTACTAAAGTAATTATTTCTTACTTATTTATAGATACGTTTTCTCTACTTTTGGTCTTCACTTTACTGTATCATTTCCAATATCTCAATGACACTGAGATCAATATGAGTTCGAGTGGCTGGTGGCTGGGTCCGTACCTGTGGAACTTCCAGACAGGATTTACATGATTTACAGGATACGATCCAATCCTGTATATCCTGTAAATCCTGTCAAAAGATTTGATTGAAACTAAGAAAATTACCCACGTCGATATCGATATGCGTTTATAATTTCCTATACATAAATTAACTATCACATAATCAAAACCACACATAACAGAGGCGATACACATAAACCTACGATTTCTTGGCGGCTGCGGTGAAGTAGGCCGCTCTGCAATACTACTTGACGACAACGTCCTGCTCGACTACGGCATGAAACCTGCCGAACCCCCCTTATACCCGGTAGGTGGCGTGCGCCCCGATTCTGTCATCGTATCCCACGGTCACCTGGACCACTGCGGTGTGGTGCCCAACCTCATGGACATAAAACCTAACATATTCATGACACCAGTGACCAAAGACCTGGCATCACTACTGGCCAGGGACACCATGAAGATCGCAAGAGCAAAGGGCCAGGTGCTGCCATTTATTATCGAAGATGTCAGGGATTTTGAACTGCATACTTATTCAATAGATTACGGCACCGGATTTGATGCCTCCGGTTACGAAGGCATGCTGTATGACGCCGGACACATCCCCGGTTCTTCAAGCATATATCTTGAGAACAAGAGCGGCAGCCTGCTATACACAGGTGATATAGACACCAGGGACACCAACCTGTTGGGTCCGGCCGAAAACCTGCCAGTTGCAGATATCGCCATAGTGGAAAGTACCTACTTCGGTACGGAACACACAGTAAGGTCAAAGCTTGAGCGGGATTTTATAGATTCAATAAAAGAGACAGTGGATGGTGGAGGATGGGCAATAATACCTGCCTTTGCTATCGGGCGCACCCAGGAAGTGGTTATGATACTTGAAAAATACGGTATACGGCCCTATGTGGACGGCATGGGAGTGGGTGTCTACAAGCTCCTCAAAAAACATCCTTCATACCTAAAGGATCCGGGCCGCCTTGACAAGGCTTTCAAGGATGCTTTTACAGTGGATCCAAGGGAACGGTCAAGACTAATGGATGAACCCTGTGTCATAGTGACCACCGCAGGTATGTTGAACGGGGGTCCTGTATTGTACTACCTAAAGCACATCCATGATGACCCCAGGTCAAAGATATTACTGACAGGGTACCAGGTGGAAGGCACCAACGGAAGAATGGCACTGGAAAGGGGATACTACGAGGACAGGGGCAGGTCCATCCAGATCAGCGCACAGATCGAACTATATGATTTCTCAGCACACAGTGGTGACAGCAGCCTCAAGGAACTGGTGACGCAGCAGGTGGATGGCGGCTGCCAGCTTGTGGTTTGCGTGCATGGTGACAATACCGAAGGTTTTGCATCATGGATCAATGAGAACCTGGAAGTGAATGCGGTATCACCTGTCAATGGTGACCAGATTTATATTTAATCAGGCCTTTATTGAAAATATGAATATTGTAGTGCTGAGGCTCGGCCACCGGCCTGAGCGGGACCAGCGGGTCACCACACATGTCGGGCTGACAGCCCGGGCACTTGGAGCATCGGGAATGCTGCTTGCTTCGGATGACCGTGGTGTTATTAATAGTATCAATGAAGTGACCAGGCGTTGGGGCGGCGATTTCTTTGCCAGGTCAGTGGATTCATGGAAACAGGAGGTACGGCAGTGGCAGGAGTCAGGCGGTAATGTAGTGCACCTGACCATGTACGGCCAGAACCTGCCCGGTGTACTGGATGAGATATCAGGCACAGAGTCTGTAATGGTTGTTGTAGGTGCTGAAAAGGTCCCTCCTGATATCTACCAGGTGGCTGACTGGAATGTGGCAGTTGGAAGCCAGCCCCATTCGGAGATCGCATCCCTTGCAGTATTCCTTGACAGGCTTCATGCGACCAGGGGCACGGACCCTTTGACACAGGCATTTCAGGGAGGTACACTAAAGATCATCCCATCCGTGCGGGGAAAAATAGTGAAGGAGGTATAGGGTTACGGCACAGCGAAAACTGGAACGGTTCCCGTCACATGGAAAATACAATTCGCTGTGGCACTGGAAGCATGTAGTATCCCCTGCAAGGGTGACCTACAATAATATTCTTATGCGCCTGGCCAGGATATCCCCCTCCCTCGGCCTGAAGCTCTGGCTATACCGGATGATGGGGATACGTATGGGCAGTAACGTCTCCATAGCACTTGATGTTACCATGGACGTTTTTTTCCCGCAGCTTATTGAGATAGGTGACAATACCATAATTGGCTACAATACCACAATCCTGTGCCATGAGTTTTTAATAAAAGAATACGCAATCGGTTCCGTGGTCATTGGCAGGGATGTGATGGTGGGAGCAAACACCACGATATTGTCTGGTATAACAATTGCAGATGGGTCTGTGGTCTCTGCCCATTCCCTTGTCAACAGTGATATTGAAGGGTTTGTGGGCGGCGTCCCTGCCAGGCCCCTGGACCGGAATTAACAGGAAGATATATCAATGGATATAATAGAATTTTTCCACTGGTTCAAGGCTTATCCATTGACCAGATATTCTTTATTGCTGGCATCTATCATCGGAACAGCTTTCGGGTTCTATTATTACGAATGGCAGTTGAGTACATATCCAGTATATTACTGGCCGCTGATCCCTGACAGCCCGGTCTTTACCCTGATGTACGTGCTGGTGCTGGCAGCTTATTCGCTGGGAAGACGCAGTAATTTGTTCGACACTTTCACATTTATCGGGTTGAACAAGATAGGCATCTGGACGCTTTTCGTACTGCTATATGATTTTGACTATTATTTCACTCCTGAGACTTGTGTCTTCAGGTCTGTGCTATTCTTGCTGCACATTGGTATGGTACTATGTGCTCTTACCCTGGTAAAAGATATGAAACGGCCCACGTTTACAATGATGGGGCTGATACTTTACGTATTTTTAGTGCTGGATTATTTTGACTATATTATCGGGACCCACCCGTACCTGCATACGCCCAGGGTGGATGTGGTGGGGTTGGCAGCACTTATCCTGACCCTTGGCTGTTGGGGTGTGGTGTGGTTGATACGGGACAAAGATAAGGGAGTCTTTTAAATTATTTCTGGTTTTTCCATTCTTGACCATATAACATGATTAAATGATAAAACGCATCCTGTCGATCCTGTCTGAAAAACACCAATTGCTTTGTTCGCAATCGTTATTAAAAATCCGAAATAGTCATCAATCATCCGATTGCCTCAAGCAACATCCCCTTCTCTTCTTTTAGCTTATTGCAGATCTCGTAAGATGCTTTCCATTCAAAAAAGTCTATATCGTCTTCAAGTGCTCCATTCACTAATTTTTTGTAGAATATTTCAGTTTGCATGCCGTATTTTGTCTCAAAATATTTCATGTTCTCGCTAATATCATCCAGCTTCTGATTGATCTCTTCTAATTTTGACATGAGCGTCCTGATGACCACATGCTTCACTGAATCCTTTAGAAATCCGGAATTCTTTATTTCCACTGCCATAATCATCACTACTAAATATCAGGTTAATATATTTTATAATCCTTCATTCTGTAGAACATTTATCACAGTTCCTGTTTTTTTATCAATTAATCTGAAGTATATTTGCTTTCAATTTGGTCTGGATTCATTGACCAACCTTGACATCGAATGCAATATAATCCCCATAAACGCCATATAACACCCCATCAGCGTCAGCATGATCATCAATAGCATCGGCCCAAAATTCAAGCTGCCACCCAAATAAAACGTACTTAAAAACCCTAACCCAGCCTGGAGCCGGGTGAATCAAACGCCTTTCTTTTGTTTGGCTGCTATAAGTTCTTCCTGTAAAGTCACATTATCTGTTTTGTAGATTATCAATGAAATACACAACAGGAAAAATGCGACTATATTCATTAGCATAGGGATTATTATTGCACTTCCTGTAATTCCGCCGCCGCCCGGACCCAGTACAGTCGGATGATTGGTAGCAGACCATATCCTGATGCTCATGAAACTGATAGGGACGCTGATGAAACCTATAATGCCGAATACCGCACTAAGACGAGCCCGTTTCTCTGGCATGTCAACAGCTTGCCTTACCATGAGGTAAGCAATATATATGAAGAACAGTACCAGCGAGGTATTGAGCCGTATATCACCGGGCGGCCAGTAATGTCCCCATGCCGCCTTGGCCCATATGGAACCTGAGATTAGGGTCAGTCCTGCAAAAATGACACCAACCTCAGCCGATGCTGCAGCTTTAAGGTCCCATTTCTGTTCCCCATCCCGCAGGTAGAGGATGCTAAAGATCATTACCAGTAAAAAGGCCATGTATGAGGTAAGGGCTATTGCGATATGGAAATATGCGATATAGAAACTGTATACATAGTTCGCCCATTGGGCATCAGTGGATACATAATGAACCTGTCCTTCAGAATCGGTATATGTACCCCGTTCGCCAGGGTTTATAGGTACAGGTGCATATAAGAAAATGATAAGTATGGCTGCAAGTATGAAAATAATAGTGGCAGCATAGAGGTATTTCCTGTAATCAGTGTTTTTCATATTTTTTACCATGCTAAAGCCCTTCTTCAGCGATATTTGCAGTGTCATTAGATGTTTCATGTATAATAAATGATTTCGGAATGAGCAGCAATTCCAAATGAAAAATCAGTACAAATGTGCACAAAGTATAAATACTTTGATACTAAACAATTTTATATTGTATATGGAGTATAACTTTGTATACTTAAGTAAATGCGAACGATATGAGTATTTTCTTGTTACAGTCGTAAAAGACTGTATTCCTGTTGTAAGAGGGGAAACCTCTTATTATACCAAACGGAGGTAAATATAAGATGGATAATACATTGGATAATTATGTAGATACATTAAAGAAGGTTCTTACCGACCCTGAAGGTTTTTATTCGGAAATGCCGAGAGAAGGGGGCTATCAGGAACCATTAACATTTGCAGCTATTAACTTTGCAATCGTTGGATTGCTTTCAGGAATTATTGCTGTTATTCTAAGGGGCGCCGATGCTATTTCGGCAGTGTCAATCCTGGTCGGTGCTGTGATTGGCGGCATTGTCGGACTGTTCATCGGCGGAATAATATTGTTCATATTCTTCAAGATATTTGGCGGCACAGGCGAATATGAAGGTACTGTAAGGATATTATCATATTCAAGCGCAGTCCAGGTTTTCGCATGGATACCCGTAATCGGATGGATTGCCAGTTTATATGGTATATGGCTTAATATCGTAGGCGGAAAACATGTTCACAATCTGACCACTATAAAATCTGCTATTGCGGTACTATTACCATTAGTAATCTTTGGAGTGATCATTGCGATGCTAATGGCTGTAATAATTGCATCTATCGCAGCAATTGGACTTGGCGGATTTGGTGGGTTTTAATTACCCGCCACTTTCCTTTTTTTTCGAATCTCACATGGATTGAGTTAGGGCACTTTACTTTATCGAATCATCTCGACATTAATTTTTTCTGCAGTTGTATAAGCATCATATATTCCGTAAATCCAAACAATTGGGTAAGTAAGAAATCCGATAAAAAGAAGCATTAAAAACACATTTACGGTTTGCACAATAATTAGAATAAGACCTTTTCCAATCTCACCGTTGTATATTTGCCCAAGCCCTGCAAAAAAGAATGATGCTATAGCTGCTACTCCTGGATTTTTCATTTGACATAATGGATTAGTTTTTTGTCTAACACCACAATGGGGGCATATCTCAGCTTCAGCTTTAATTACTTCTCCACAGCTAAAACAATATACTTTTTCCGCACCTATTTCCATATTATAACCTCTTATGTTTTTAATTACTATTCTTTTATTATTTTCAACTATAAAATACTTGTGAGAATATGATAATTGTTCTCCCCAATCCCAAAAGTTTTTATTCGGAAATGCCAACAGAAGGGGGCTATCAGGAACCATTAACATTTGCAGCTATTGCAGCACTGGGAATTGTTGGTTTTGGTTGGTTTTAATTACCTGTCCCCTTTCTTTTTTGTCAATTCATTTCTATAAACATGATATTTATATTTTAAAAAACACATAACAACAACTATTTTATCCTTCCACATCCATCTTAGTTCCCGATGAAAGTCTACAAGAACTATGATGACCTGCCCAAAATCAAGTTCCCCCGAGGGCAGGAAGTATTTATCAGCGACAGTACGATTCGGGACGGCTCCCAGATGCCGGGTGTCGTTATGTCAAAAAACCATAAACTCCAGATTTTTGAGTATCTTCATAAGATCGGAATAGAAAAACTTGAAACCTTTGTTTTTAACCATCGAGATAAAGAAGCAGTGAAATCTATGCTAAAGAAGGGGTATGAATTCCCTGAGGTCACAGGATGGGCCAGGGCAAATACTGCTGATATTGATCTGGTACTGGAGATGGACGGGATAGAAGAAACCGGCATATTGATGTCAGTTTCGGATTCCCATATAATTGACAAGATGGGACTTCCAAACAGGGAGGCCGCAGAAGAGAAATACCTGGATGCACTGCAATATGCAGTGGACCACGGCCTGCGTACCCGCGCACATATCGAAGATATGACTCGTGCCGATAACTACGGTTTTGTATTCCCACTTGTCGAGAAATTGATAGAAATAGACCCTGACTGCATTATCCGTTTATGTGATACCCTTGGCATGGGAATACCTTTTGAAGGTGTGGACGAACCATATGGCATCCCGTCAATGGTCAAATACCTGCATGATGAAATGAAAGTCAAGAATATTGAGACCCATGTCCATGATGACTTCGGGTTGGGTATGGCAAACACACTTGCAGGATACTGGCACGGTGCCAACTGGTCAAGCCTCACGTTTTTGGGTATCGGTGAGCGTGCCGGAAACACAGAAATAGAGAAAGTAGTGCTGTTTTTGCATGAGAGAATAGAAGGGTTTGATAAATATAACCTGGAAGCAGTAACTGAATTTGCCAGGTTCATGGAAAAGGAGATTGGAATAAGGGTGCCCCGTAACAAGGCTGTCGTAGGTAAGAATATATTTGCCCATGAAAGCGGTATACATACAGCCGGGGTCATCAAAAACCCATTCACTTACGAGGCCTACCTGCCAGAGCTTGTGGGTGGGAAGCGGCTGTTGCTGATCGGAGATTCATCCGGACTTGAAGTACTCAGGCATAAGGTAGAAGAGACCCTGAATGAATTGATGGGTGTCACAGTCAAGGTACTGAAACAAGACCCCAGGCTGAAGGAGATCCAAGACCATATCCACCGTCTCTATGATCAGGAACTAAGAGTATCCAGCATCTCAGATGAGGAATTGAAGGGTTATGTTGAGAAATACTTCATGTTCGAACCGATCGTAGAATCCGAAACCCACGAAAAATCAAATATACGCTGAGAAAATAATTTTACCGGCGGAAAAGCCCGCCGGTTGTTCTTGTTTTTTTTAAATTTATTCCAACTTAGCTATAATAGCATCACTCATCTCGCTAAGTTTTGCACTACCACCCATATCATAGGTGACATGTTTGCCTTCTGATATCACTGATTCAGTAGCATCGAAAATTGCCTTTGCCTGCTCCTTCTCACCAAGATAATCCAGCATCCATGCCCCTGCCAGTATGGTGGCTACCGGATTGACCTTATCCTGGCCTGCATATTTCGGCGCTGAACCGTGAGCAGGCTCGAACATGGCATAACTATCGCCAATGTTAGCAGAATATATCAACCCGATACTGCCAACCAGTGCACTACACTCCTCGCTTATCACGTCCATGAACAAATTAGTGGACAGCAGGATGGATTCATTGAATAACTGTGGATTTTTAATTAACTGCTGGGCGATATTGTCGATATGGTATTCCCATACCTCCATGTCAGGATAGTTCTGGTGTACCTTTTCCACTTCTTCTAAGAATGTACCGCAGGTCAGCTTGAGAATATTGCTCTTATGGATGGGCACTACCCTCTTCCAGCCCCTGCGCTTTGCCTCCTCAAAGGCATACCTGGCAATAAGGCTGCTATTGGTGCGGGTTATCTTGCGTATTGCAATATATACATCATCAGTAAGCTTGATCTCTTCACCGATATACAACCCTTCCGTCCCTTCCCTGACGCATACGAAATTCACATCCCCAAGTGGCTTTGCCGTGTTCGGGAATGTCCTGGTAGGTCTTACATTGGCGTACAGGTTAAATTTCTGCCTGATAGATACGGCAACGCTCTTGGGTGAACCTGCACCGCCCGGTGTGGTGGTTGGTCCCTTGAAACATGCATCGGTCTTTTCAAGCAGGTCCCAGGTCTGCTGTGGAATTAGTGAATCGCCACCTTGGGCTTCCCACCAGGTAGCTCCAGCCTCACATGGTATGAACTCTACATTTGTACCGGCAGCCCGGGTAACTGCGATCATGGCATCTACCAGTTCAGGTCCCACACCGTCTCCTTTTATTATTGCTGCTTTTTTACTCATAATATTTCACATCTGCTCTTTCATTCAAATCCGGCTATATTTGGTAATTATTTCATTTAAGGGCTTCGAACGGTGTTCATCCAATTGTTGCAGGCTTAAAATGTATAGATTGAGAATTTTTTTATCTATCAGACCTTATCCCTGTAGTACTGTAACGCTTTTCTTATTACATCGGTTTCGGGTTCGCGATACATGGTATCCATACCCCCATTACCGGAATACATATCTACTCCCCTGATCACCACTGCCGGTGTACCCCAATCACCTTCACCCATAAGGAAATTAGCAAATCCGGCTATCTCATCCACCACTGCTTCGTTGGCAACTTCCAGTTCGACCCCGAACAGGTCAGTGCTCCCCCTCCAGTCATGATGTGTGTCGATACCCGCAATCCCCAGGGCAATACCTGTTTGTCCTTCCCGAAACGCCCTGCCGTTGGTATCGGTGATGATAACACTGACCCGTTTGCCTGTTAGCCTGAAAAAATCTTCTTTAAGCTGCCTGGCACTTTCATCCGGGTCAGCGGGTAGCAATAATAATCCACGCTCCACATTCGACTCATCAATACCTGCATTGATGCAGACATTCCCGCTTACGTGCCTGACAAGGAAGATGGGGGATTCAATGAGAACTTCCGTACTTTCATTGAGCACTGCCTGGACGAAGGCCGGGTCATTTCCAATTTTTTTAGATATTCTCTCTGCTTCCGGTGTGGGAGTTATGGTTCCAGGATCGATAACCAACGCCTGCGCCTTTGACACGATTGTTGAGGCGATCACAATAATGTCGTGTTCTTCTATTGTCGTTCGCTTGTGGATGAGCCCGGCAAGGTCATGACCCTGTTCTATCATGGGCATGTTATCCACTGTGAAAACACTTAATTTCAATATTATTCCTCTCACAAATTATGCCTGGCAAACATTGCTGCAAACATTTGAATTTTAAACATTCATATTTTGGACATTCATGTTTTATAGATTTTGATTACATTACTATTGTAGGAACATTTAAATGATTTTTCATATATAAAAAAATTAGTAAATCTTTCAATATATATGTATTCAATTAATAAATATTTATTGTAATAATTTATACTTTAGACACGAGGTAAAATATGGTTAAAGTTCTGGTTGCAGATGATTCTATTTTAACATAGACAATGCTAAAAAACATTTTGACAGAAAACGGTTATGATGTTGATGAGGCTGTTAACGGAAACGAAGCAGTTTCCAGGTATGACTGGGTCAAACCCGACCTTGTACTGATGGACCTTCTGATGCCTGAAAAGGACGGGTTGAGTGCAATAAAGGACATAATCAGCAAGGATTCCAGTGCAAAGATCATTGTTTGCAGTGCCGATATCCAGGTATCGATAAACACGTCTACTTTATTGTCAAGAACCTAATGATACAGATTTTATCACTCCCCTTCCACAAACCATATGTAAAGGGGAGGGCTATTCGTTAACGATGGCAGAAGTATATCCCGGCACTGAGACCAGGTCACTGCTGATCCAACTGGGCTACAATGAAGCACTAATACAGGATATCCAAAGTGAACTCAATACTTTGTTCAGGGAGACCGGATTCCCTGAAATCAAAAGATCAATTTTTTCTGCAAGCCAGAAAAAGGATATAACACGATTGGTGGATTCTTTGAAGACGCTGATGGTCTCACTGGAAGACAAAGGCTTTTACCGGCCTGATATTCCCCAACCGCTGCTTAAGCTTCTGGTGAACGGCCTGAACCTGAAGAACGAAGATATTTTTGCGATCCTTGATGGGTCAGGTATACCTGATGAAATAAAAAGAAATGAGAAGGAATTCCTTGTTTCATGTGCTGCCATAACCCAGCTTGGTTACATACTCCTGCGCTGCCTGGTACCAGAGGTAAAGGCTGTGAGTGCAGGACCCCATGTATGTATCATGATCGATGGTTTTTCGCCCGGTTCAATGATGTTCATTGATTTCAGCCTGGATGCGATAAAGGAAGTAAATGTCAAGCAGGTATATGACAGGCGGGATAATTATTATTATCTTAAAAATCCGGACGAGATATCCGGGCTGGATGAGGAGACATCCGGTTTGTTGATTAAATATTACTCTTCCTTCCAGATGACCACAGATATTGGTCTTAGTCATATTATTCATAATAACCTGGGCATTGTCTATGATACGGCTGGCAGATACGGGGAGGCAATTGAAGAGTATAGGGAGGCTCTTAAACTTGATACGGATTATATTGAAGCCCACAATAACCTGGCTGTGATCTATGACAGGATGGGCAGGAATGAGGAAGCAATTGGGGAACTCCAGGAGGTATTAGGACTCAACCCGGGATACACAGAAGGACACAGCAACCTTGCACATGTCTATACCGGGATGGGTCGATACGATGAAGCGATCTTTGAGCTTGAAAAAGCACTGGGGCTTGATTCTGAATATGCACTGGCACATAACAGTCTGGGCCACATCTTTGCCGGACAAAAGAAATACCCTGAGGCAGCAAAGAAATTCCAGGAAGCTATCAGGCTTGACCCAAAATATGTCCTGGCACGTAATAATCTTGGACATGTCTATCTGGAGCTTGAGAAGTATGATGATGCGATAAAGGAGTTTGAGCAGGTCACAAAGCTGGACCCCAGGTTTACCGAGGCACACAAGGGTATGGGATCGGCCTGCTATAACAAGGGCAGATATGATAAGGCAGCCCACGCCTGGGCCAGGGCGGTCTATCTAAAGCCGGAACTGATGGACAGCGTGCCAGATGAGTTGAAACTCAAAGTGAACATGGGCATTTCAAGGCTCAGGTTCTCGAAATGAAATTAACTGCAAACCGATTCGCAGTCAAGGTAAAAGATATATAAAATCTACGTATTCTTATATATGTGAAAATTAAGAATGGAGATGTCAAATTGATAAAGAAATCAACAATCCGGTTAATCGTCCTGATGATCATTACTTCACTGATTACCCTGAGCGGATGTACACAGGCTCCCGATTCAGCCACTGATTCAGATACGCAGGATAACAAAAGTGAATCACAGGACGGGGATTACATTTATGGAACTGCTGTGGTCGAATCCACCGAAATACTGGTTCTCGAATCATTTCCTGTAAAGATACATGTAGTCGCAAAAGGCTACCTGCCAGACGGCTGTACCGGGATTGACAGGGTTGAAGCAAAAAGAGATGGCAATACATTCACAGTTACTATAACAACAAAACGACCAAAAGATATGATGTGTACACAGGCTATTGTACCCTACGAAGAAAAAGTCCCGCTTGATGTATTCGGTTTGAAGGCGGGTACGTATGACGTTAATATCAACACTGTGACCGATTCCTTTAAACTCTCCACTGATAACTTCATCGAAGATGTAGGTGGCGTTTCCGAGGCAAATGTCTTTACAGAGGATAATAACGGCAGCAAAGTAGAACTGGCAACGTGCGATACCTTCCAGATCAAATTGAACGAGAACCCCACTACAGGATACCTGTGGACCCTGGAGACAACCAGCGGTCTGGAGATCATGAGCGATAATTTCTTATCTCCCGCCTCCGGACTTATTGGTGCGGGCGGCATTCACGAATGGGATATTAAGACCACTGCCAGCGGTACGCAGCAGGTGATCGCAGTATACAGTCGTTCATGGGAGAACCTGACCGGCAGCGAGCAAAGGTTTGTATTGACAGTGGAAGTGGAATAGATCCATTAGTTGGAAGTAAATTCTTCCAACCCTTCCAACCCTTCCAACCCTTCCAACTCTTCCAACCTTTCCACCACTTCCCCCACGCTCCAGTACATCCCCTTATCCAGTTTTTCAAGTAGCACTTTGGTATGAACACGTCTATCCCCCTCCATATCTATCACTTTCCAGCCCTGCGCTTTTATCAACTCCTCCTTACTGGCGGGGAACCGTGCATCCTCCTGCAGCACCTCTCGCAACGCCTTGACACCAGTGTATTGTGTGACCATGGGGAACTTACCGTCCTTCCTGTATACTTTCAGCCGTGCGGCATCCTTGTACATCCTCCCGCCGTGGAAAGACAGGTACATTGACCCCGAACCGCTATCCTGCACTCTTTTATCTATCTCCAGCAGTTCGGCATCGTCAAACTGGTACAGGTTGTGCAGACCATGCCCGAACAGGCGGGAATATAAAATATCTGATTCAAATGCGGGCCCTGGCTCCCTGGACAGATCCACACTGTGCACCATGTTAAACTCCTGCATCAACTTCACAAGTTCTTTACCGGGCGGCCCCCATCTTATCTCCCATACAAGCCTGATATCATCAAGCCGGGCCCGGGATAGCAGGTCATTGATATTATAAACCGCCTGGTTTGGGTTAAATGACCGGGGCGTCTCCAGCACCAGCAGGTTGGAATGAAGTCTCCTGCATATATCCAAATATGCTTCAAGGAGACCGTCTGCTCCCTTTGTGGGGCTTAGCAAATTTAGCAAATATTTGTGTGTCAGGTCGCGGTGGCATTTGACTGAGAATGTAAAAGTTTCCGGTACCCGTTTTGCCCAGGAATCTACTGTTTTTAATGGCGGGATATTATAAAATGTAGAGTTCACCTCAACAAAATCAAATGCCTTTGAATAGGCTTCAAGCGGGTCTGCGCCGGGTATATCAAAATATCCCCAGCCTCCGGCTCCTATCCTGTATTCTGACATTACAAAAGTTAATCTATTGTTAATGATTATAACTTTGATGGGTCTTTCACATGGGTACAATACGGCTTGGATGTTCGGGCTGGGACTATCGCGATTGGGTTGGCAGCCTGTATGAAAGGGACGAACCTTCAAAATTAAAGGCATATACTTCTGTATTTAACACAGCCGAGATCAATTCCACATTCTACAGCTATCCCAAGCCCGGGCTGGTACTGGGCTGGGCTTCCCATACTCCTGACGATTTCCTGTTCTCAGTAAAGCTCAACCGTACCATCACCCATGAGAAACGGCTGGACACTGCCGCTGGAGTGGAGGATGATGTGCAGAGGTTCTGCGACCTCTTAAAACCACTTGAGAAGGCTGGCAAACTTGCATGTATCCTTATCCAGATCCCACCTTCCCTGAAATACTCGCACGCAATAGTAGAAGGATTCCTGACGGTCCTCCCGGATGGTATTCCTTTTGCCCTTGAGTTCAGGAACAGGACATGGCTTACCGATGATGCGTCCCGCCTGCTTGGGAACTACAACATTACTCCTGTCATGACAGATGGTCCGGCACTGCCAAAGCAGGAACTGGCTTCAACGGATATGGCCTACATCAGGTGGCACGGCAGGGGTGGTAGGGTGTGGTACAATTACCGCTATTCCAAACGGGAACTGGAACCCTGGGCGGGGACCATCAGGAAACTTTGGGATGACGTTGATGTGCTGGGTTATTTTAACAACCATTACCACGGCTATGCCCCTGAGAACTGCCTGGATGTGCTTGAGATGCTGGGTATAACCACACCCAGGCAGGAACTGATGCATAAACAACTCAGGACCGGGCAGGTAAGACCCGCCGCAAGAGCCACCACCCTTACAGAGTTTGCAGACCTTGAGGTCACAGCCGATGAGATTGAAAAGATGCTGCTTGAGTTTACGGATGCCGGACGGCTTGAACGGGCCAGGCAGATAAAGGATGTGGAGGTCCTGAAGGAAGAGCCTGACCTGTTGGTGGCTGATGTGGGCGGATATTCCATTTATATGGATTATAACGGCCGTTTCATCCTGCACGACTGCCAGGACTGGCGGCGGGGTACTGCAAGGCGGCGGATGTGTAAGCATGTTGCAGCACTGTTGTTGTCATTGCCACCTGAGAAAGGCAGGCTGCTATTGGACCTGATCAAGGCCCAGAAATGGGATTTCAGGCCGTATACGGGGTGAGACCCGGGAACTTCAGGTGTTCAGGACTAGTTCACAGAAACCTGGACTTTTAAGCTCATATTTCGCACCCCTAAAGGAGATTGTTTTTCTATTTTTTCCATTTGTCTTCATTCGGAATGTAGTTAGTCTATTTACTCAATACCTAATGCTTTCAAATCTTTCCTTATTAAAATGACCTCTCGAACATAGACCTCTGCATCGAACTCCTTAAGAAGTTCCAATATCTTCTTTTTATTTTTCATCTCGACAATTATCACCCCTCTGATCAATCTGACCGATGAAATCTCATCAAGAAGGCCTTTTCTACGGTATCGATACTTACCACCCTGACTGCTTGTATTCTGTCCATAAAGCCTTTTGACCAACGCACTTGCCACATTCGGATCATGCGGCGTTCTCAATCGGTATGCAATTAATATCCCCCTCATATATGACCTAATATAGGTCATAATATTTAAATACTTTGATTACGTTATATACTATAGTATAGGTGATCGAATGGATGGTATTTTACCACTCAAAGCAGATTATTATCCCGTGTTGGGCCAGTTAATGAACGAGATGGATCTTGTGGGTGTAATAAATCGGGCCATTAACATTCCAGATTCTCAAGCAAATATCGATGTTGGAACCTTTGTATGTCTTATCATACACCATATGCTCGCAGATGTCAATATAAAAATGTATAAAATGAATGATTTCTTCATCGACAAAGCAATGCCACTTTTAGTGCCTTGGAAGCCGGATATTGATATCAATGAGATCAATGACGACAGAGCGGCCCGGATCTTAGATTCAATATGGGAAGCAAATCCCCAGAAAGTTTTCAGTGCCGTGGTGGATGCAGCTATCCCATTACACTCCTTGGAAACAAATATGATCCATTCTGACACAACATCCAAATCATTTTATGGTGCATATGATAATAAAAAAGATGCAGTGGATGTACCCAATATCACATATGGACACCCAAAAGATCATCGCCCCGATCTGAAACAGATAGTATTCGGAATTGGCACAACTCTTGATGGAGTCCCCATTATTGGTGAAGTTGCAAGTGGGAATGAATCAGACATGACCCTGAACGGGCGCTGGATAACGAAACTTAGAAAAATGTTGAAAAAGGACAAAGACGACTTTCTGCTTTACATCGGTGACAGTGCACTTGTTACGACTAACAACCTTGATTATTTAGATGACGAACATATGGATTTCATATCAAGGTTACCTGGACGTTTTGATATTGAAAAAGAACTGAAGAAAAAAGCGAATTTGGAAAATGATTGGGAAGATATCGGAAAGATCTCGGATAAAAAGAATGCAGCATCCTATAAGGTATGGGACACTACAGGCGAGATCGAAGGGAGGACATATCGATTCGTTGTAGTTTACTCGGACCATAAGGATACGAGAAAACTGAAAGCTCTGAATAAGGCTGTGAATAGGGAATACAAAAAGAAGATGAAACTTTTTGAGGAATTATCAAAAAGACCGTTTGCATGCGTAAAAGATGCAGAGATCGAAGTGAAAAACATTCAAAAGAAACATTCCCCAAAGCTTCATCACATTGACTGGAAGATCGAAGCTAAAGAGGAGAAAGTGAAGAGAAAGAAACGGGGGCGACCAAAGAAAAATGAAACGATCAAGTTCCAAACAAACTATTATTTGACCGGATATCTGAGACGGGATGATGACACATACGAAATGGAGAGGGAATTGTGTGGCCAATATGTTCTTATTACATCCTTGAAGGATACCGAAAAAGATCCTGCAAGGACAATAATGGAAAAATATAAAGGCCAGTATTATGTGGAAAGGATATTCAAATTCATAAAGAATCCATCATGGGTGGGTTCGTTTTGTTTGAAGAAGCCAGAGCGTGTTGCAGCCTTGGGTTATATTCTGTTCATGGCCGCTGTAATCTATACTTTGTGGGAACGGCGGGTAAGGATGGGCCTTGATAATGAGGACATAGAGCTTATCGAGGGATTAAACAGGCAGAAGACTAAGAAACCAACCGCTTATGCACTTGAAGTGGTGTTGAATCCAATACTTGTCCTATCACAACGAATTGGTAATAAATTGCGCATCTGGCTACCGAAACCACTCTCACGAAATAGACAAAGGGTCATAGAACTATCTGGATTTGATGTTGACATATATCAAGGAGAATGGGCTGTTGGTGGAAAAAAGGTAAATATTACAAAAGAGGGGTGCGAAATGTGAGAATAAATTATACATCAAGATCTTAAATGTCCATTATCAGGGGATATATTTTTATTATTTATATTTCAATTGTCTAATGGTGTAAGCCTTGGTTGATAACCTTACTCCTGAAAAAAGAAGCAAGATAATGTCCTCCATACGTGGGAAGGATACCAAGATAGAGTTACTTCTAAGGAAAGCCCTCTGGAGAAGTGGTATCAGGGGATACAGGGTAGCCATGAAACTCCCTGGCAGGCCGGATATTGTT
>Ga0255419_10096_pt1 | contig 17280 bp, 16 predicted proteins | sample ANMaggSeSYBR02J3_FD_182658 | JGI IMG/M metagenome (GOLD analysis project Ga0255419, IMG submission 182658) | Sediment cell enrichment communities from methane seep in Santa Monica Basin, California, United Staets - ANME aggregate JGI... | ecosystem: Environmental > Aquatic > Marine > Cold seeps >...
GGTGAAATTCACAAGACGCGGAGCTATCATAACATAACCGTATTTCGCCGGTTACGTTAATCGTACCACCAGTCATATTGACAGTTCCTTTACCGGAACTGGTTCGGGAAAGGTACATATCGTTTTTAGCGTTCAAGATACCACCACTCATATTCAATGTTCCGGTTACCGTGTCTCCAATCACAAAATGGTGGTACCAAGCTGTCGGACTGGCACGATACGAAGTAATAGTGCCTCCACTCATATTGATTGTACCTTCCGCACCGTCTTTACAGCCGACCAAAAAGCCCGAGTTGGAGGCAATTGCTTCGCCCCCACTTATATCCAGGATACCAATTCCGCCGGCCTTATTCCCAATTGCAAAAGGATAATCTCCTGATGAAGTAATTGAGCCACCGGTTATGGTCAGGGTGCAGGGTCGGGGGCCGGTTTGGCCCACGACAACTCTCTTGGCGGAAGCGGTTACGGTGCTGTCAACCAGGGGCTGCGGCAAGCCGGGATCGCAATCGCTAATATAGGCATTATCTACGTCCGTCGGAAGAACATCGCTCGCCCAGTTCTCTACCGTGGTCCAGAGGGCGTCGCCGCCGCCACCGTCCCAATACACATCGGCCGCATGGGCAAAGCTCGCGGCCAAACCTATCACTAACACACATACAATTGATTTTAACATTATCTTAACCATTTCTCCATACTCCTTCAAATAATAGAAATATAAACTTGAAACAAAACACATAAACACTACTCTACTAATCGACAAACACCCACCTCAGCCCCACAAGAAACTAAAGACTATTTCCATAAACCCCTCCTTTCTATTACGTATTCCATAGACTTATCCTTTCTATTACATATGCTTCATATAGCTTGAGGCGATTTGACATATCACTTGAAGATAGCGAGTTCTTTGCGCCACAACTCCAGCCATAACTCTCTTTCATAAGACGAAAGTTCCTTGCCCGCCGAGTCTGTCAAACGCAGCGAAATGTTTACCATCTTTGTCTCTTCCGGAACCGTTGCCAGATTGACCTTTTCCGCCAGTATCGCGTTACTTGCTGGGACATCGACGATCTTGCTGCCCATCAGCAGTTCTTTGCCGCCTGATTTCATCATCCACGATATTTTGCAATTCTTGAACTTCCTGGCGAAATCATTAGCTATCCACATTTCCATACTCTTGCCCCCTTTTTGGATTTGGAACAGCGGAACCAGCGGACGGTTCACCTTGGCCATCTCATAGTAGGCTTTTTTCGGGCAGAGATTCGAACTGACAATCGCCTTGGGCCAGAAGCTCGGCAGCGGCTCGGCAAAATAAAACATTATATAACCGGACAATTTATCCGGTGATATGCGAAAGGTGGTTGTTCTTTCGGCCAAGAGCATCGCCTGATAATTCTGACTGGCCTCGATATACTCTCCGAGATTACGCGGGGCTTTCCCATAAAAGCCCACTTTCTGTTTCAGGCCATCTTTTTTAACCTGGAAATAACCTTTCAGGACATCCACATCGGGCGAATCGGGCACCTCGAATTGCGGCGGAAAAATACTTTTCATTGTTTCATAGGAATCCATTGCTTCGGCGCCGTACTCGCCCATCACAAATTTGCTGTTCACCATGGGTGTACCTTCGTGTCCGCGATTACGAACTTTTCTGGTCAGGTTCCACATCTCCCCGGGCCGCCTGCCATACCAGCCTTCGTAGCTATGATAATCACGGACCAGATTATTTGAGTATCCCGTGGGCAGTACGGTTTTTCTTAAGCCGCTGATAGGCATAATGACCCGTTCCGGATCGACTGCAAGCACTTCATCCATTAGTTTTTTTACATTAAGCGCATTAAGAGTAGCTTCATTGCAGTAGTTGACTATAACAACACCGGGATTATTATAGCACTCTCTTGCAAGGGGCCTGGCCGTGGCGAGCCATTCCTCTGGTGAGGTAATGCCGATTCTGCCGTTGCCGTATCCCTGATCCTGCTCCGACATAATGCCGAGCCTGTCCATGTATTCTCGTACCTCTGGAAAGTTGACATGTTGCGTTACTCTGACCATATTGAAATTGGCCAGTTTCAGCATTAGCAGGCAATCGACAATCTTGTCATCCTGACCCCAGTACCACCACAGATTAAGACCGTTGGTATTCGCGCCGCGTAGGAAGATGGTCTTGCCGTTCAGGTGTAGCGTACCTGGTATATCGCCGGTTTTTTTACTTTCTTCCGTGGAGGTTACGGTAAAGGACCGACAACCGAAAAGGACGTCTTGGCCGTCAACAACCTTACCACCGTCTTTTAATATGACTCGGCAGCGATATAGATAGGGGCTTCGGGGCGACCATAGTTTCATCTCGGAAAGTGGCACGGTGATTTCATGCTCAGCGGACCCTTTCGGCAGTTTTTTACCGATTGTTTTCAAAAAAGGCTGACCGACAAAGTTTTCAGGTATTATCCGAACCTCAATTGACGCTTTACGGTCTATTTTGGCGTCTGTCTCAACTTTTACTTTGACTGTGTTGTTTTGCAGATTGGCACGGGCAAATACCGCCGCGATGCAATTCTCACCGCAGGACTCTAAATATACTTCACGGATCAGTCCGCCGCCGCCGCCGCCGTGTCCGGCTATCCCCTGCGGTCCGGCTGCACCATCGGGGCCGGTCAGACTGAGTAAAAACTCTTTTTGATTGTCGCGGGTATAGCGTGGATTCTTTGACATCGGCCCGGGGAACGGACTCCAGTAGGCAACCGGCTCTCCGTAACCCGGCCCATCGATAACCCGGACTGCCAGAACGTTGTCTTTTTCCAGAAGTTCTGTAACGTCGAAGCGGAACGGTTCATGGTAAGTTATATGTGATCCGACATATTTCCCGTTGAGCCATACCTGTGCCCGCCAGTCCACCCCTTTGAAGACGAGAAACAGCCGTTTGTTATTTTTGACAACCGGAGTTGAAAAGGATGTACGATACCATCTGACGGAGGTTGGTGCTTTACCATGCCATCCAGCCACTTTTTGCCGCTGATACCGCCACTCCGGCACGGCAACCTTTTCCCATGAGCTGTCATCATAATCTTTCGTGTACCATTTTTTGGGCGGTGGTATGTCTCGTCCTTTTACATATTCTTTTCTACTTAGCTCGAACGGTTCTACTTCGTAAGCAAATCGCCACCGTTTATCTATGGGTGTCTGTTTTCGGACATTCAGGGCCGTTGGCAGGCTTCTCATAAACGGCTTATAGACATCTCGCAGCTTCGCCAACTCCGACCGCATTGTCTCGTAGGAGTCGAACACCCCTGGCGACCGAACCGTTAAGTCTTCTTCGCGATTCGTCGGTGATTCGCCCCTGGCCAAGAGGCAACTGTTCCACCCAGCCGAAACAACAAATACAAACATCAACACTTGCCGAAAAACAACGTTCTTTCTGGTGCAATCTAACATTTGACATCCTTTAATTGCGATTCATACTACGTCCATACTTTTTATCCCGCAAACTATAATAAATTACTTGTAACACTTTAGCTATATGAAACAACTCATAATTTGGAAAAGCTAAAGCATGGTTGGCCTACCGTTTTTTATTATCTTCTTGTGTTGTGCCTAAGGCCTATGGACGCGGCCCCACACCGCCCTCTGCATCCTAATTAAGTCCGGATTGCCCGGCTGCTCCGATAAAGTCGGATAATACGTAGCCGAACTCCTTTCATTTACTATAGCAAGTTCAATTGTACGTTCATCAACCCATTTCCAGTACTCACTATGCCCATCGGCGAAAGACAGATTAGTCCCTATATTATGTCTTATGGGAACCGGGTTGTGCCAATACTCCTCGTAGGGATGGATAGTCCAACTATGAATGCTGGCGCAGCCTTCGTCGATAAACACCATTCTCGTGGAAGGAAACGTAACCGAAGAAAGTTTCGTCAGAACCACTCCCCCCAAACCATCATAAGCGTTCATGGAATCGCCTATGCTGTACGTGCGGACTTCGTCCAGCTTGCCCGCCGGGCAGCGGTAAAGTGTCACAGTCTGATTATAAGGATATAACATTCCTACTTCTATGGTTTGTATCTGTGCTTCAAGATCACTTTTATCGCTCCACCATCCTACCCATGACGCGCCTCGAAAAAAACTATCATATAAAGGGTGCGCCTTGTCAAATGCAAACTTACGAACTCCTCCACTCGTTCCAACCTCCCGCATAGGAGTGGTCATCCCGCTAACTATCCGATCGTCATTGTCATCCGCATACATCATCCAGCAAACACCCAGACTCTTCATATTGGTCAGACAGACCGCCCGCTTACCCTGCTCACGAGCCTTATTTAATGCAGGCATCAGAATCGCAATTAACAGAGCAATAATGGAAATCACAACCAGCAGTTCAATCAATGTAAAACCGTAAATTCGTTTCCTCTTAATCAGATTGTTCATTTTTTTGTCTCCTTATAAAAACGTTAAAATATAATCACAGGACTATTCGTTTTCGTCCTTCACTACTCATTTTACTCAAAAATTCTCCGGAGAAAGTATTAGTGCCGGCTCGGCGAAGAGACCCCAGTCATATAGGGCATTTCTTCTTTCATTTGGCGATTTGCCACCATCTGTAACGGCAAGTGTAAGAAACTTATCATGCTCGTTCAGATTAACTCTGACCGAACTTGCTTGCATCTGCCATCGCGACCCAGTCGTTTTGAATCGTATTTGGCCATCGACCAGGACCCAGAAATCCGCCTTGTAAAAATCTCGATGACCATAAACAAATAGACGATCGCTGAGTCCACATAACGTTGTAAAAGCGACTAATCGGTTGCCGCCCAGTGAGGCGCGTATTTTGTCGAGATCAAAGGTGATACCCGCATTACTGTGAATAGTGATGGCAGGGTGTGTAAAAGTACCATACTTCCTGCCGTCCAGAAGCGTGCGATATAGATCGTCGAGGCTGGTGGCATCACCGTTGAAAATGTCCCAGCAGTATTTGCCGTTGGTGTCAGGACAATCGTGGAAAGTATGCCCATTGGAACTTACCACTATCGGACCATCACCGCCGTCGGGAATAAACACACCGTCGATGAAGTCCAGGTCGGCTACCGGAATATAATCACTACTACCTGGAACAGCCTTGTGATCACGATTATAGAAGCCGAGTCGTATCTGGCCATTATTGGGGTTGATTGATTGATTCGAATCGCCGGTGCCGAAACCATTGCCGCCGCCCATGATGTCCGACAAATCCAGACGCTCACCCGGCCGGCCGTAAGGCATCTTTTTAGGGATGTTGCGGATGAAGCTACGAGGCGTGGCTTTATAAGTCTTTTTCGATAGTTGTCCGTTTTTATCGACCAAACCTGCCTGGCCGGTCTGGAAAATCTTTTTGTATATATTCCCATCGGTTTTCTTTTCAGAAAACAGTTTGACTTCACCGTTGAAGACATGCAATTCGCTCTGTCCGACCTCTGAAACAATCACTCCAAACTCCGTGCCCAAATCTATCATCATCGCGTTGGGTGTATTGAGCTTAAAGCCTTCCGCTCCGGAAGGTACTTTGGCGGTAAGCCTGCCGCTTTGCAGAAATATTTGTTCGGCGGTTTCCAATTTAAAGCGAACCGGCGCCTGAAGGACAATCTCCGCACCGTCTATGAATGTTATTTGCGCATAGCCTTTGATGAGTCTCATTTCACCCGCGAACAATTCACTGCCTATATTCGTCGGCAGGGTACTGTCGTCCCATTTGGCGTTAAGCGTCTCGGTTAGAGTCGCGACAACTTGTGGAGCGGCTGGAATGTTGGGTTCGCGACTGAAGTACAGGGCTAATACGACAATAATAATCAGTGAGGCCGCTAAAGCCCCCAGCCCAAAGGTTCGGCCAAACAAGCTGTAGGAATATCGCCTGGACTCAAGCTTCTGATTTAATCGCTGTTCTTGCTCCTGGAATTTCCTGAACGCGGCCTCGGCGGCCTGTTCCGCGGCTTCTCGCATAGCCTCGGAAACCCTTTGCGCCTCTTCAGCGGCATGTTTTACCCTGGCCTTTTCCCCCTGCTCAATTATCTCACGCAACAAATCAATTGTGGAAAGCGGATCGCGCTCTTCGCCGAGAGGTTCCGGCATAAAGCCATCTTCTGAAATATCTCCGCCGCGAAGACCTGAGTTGACCATCATAAACTCAGCGTAATATTGCAGAGCGGATGGATTATCGGCCAACATAGTCTCCAGTTGGGAGAAACTATCCGCGCTGATAATCCCATCTAACGACTCAACAATCAATTCGCTCAATTTGGCGGTTGGGTTTTGTTTGTCCATTATGCCATATCCTCCGTCGCCAATGTCCGCCGGACGCATTCCAGCAGTAAGTTTTGAATCCTGGCCATTGCCTTGTATAGACCCTGCACAGGCCTCTTGACACGTTTTGCGATGTCCTTGATCGAGGTATCCTGCTTGTAGCGCATTTGGATCAGTTTTCGGTCGTTGTCATTAAGTTTGTTGAGACAATCCTCAAGTGCTTCCAGCCGCTCTTCCATAGTGTCAAGCATGGGCACAACACGATTCGCTATAATATCAAGCATATCCGCACTGAACAGAATCTCTTTTTTTCTCTGTTTTTTGCGGAAATTGAGCACTCTATAGCGAGCAATGCTTATCGCCCAGGCGGCGAAATTGCTGCCCTCCTCGAACTCATCGAACTTGTTCCACAACACCGCGGCCGTTTCCTGAAGAAGATCATCAGCATCCGCTGTGCGGGGAACCCACATCAGAATTGAGGTGTAAATTCGCTTCTGATGGGCGATAAAAAGCTGAAGAAACTTCTCGGTTGGTGAATTTCCTGTCGGTTTGTCGCTCGATTGCATATATACTAAGCTCCTCTATATATTAAATATCCATATTTATGGAAATTGGAGTGTGAAAATAAATAATCCGTAAAATTTTTCGTAAGTCCCTGTGAAATAAGGACATCCGGGGCCAGAAAAAAACAGTGCTTGACATCCGGGGTCGATAGTGTATTTAATATACCGTAGTTTGGATAATTTGGATAGTATGCGCAACGCATATAGAAATTTACGCGAGCGAAACCGTAACATTTTGTCGTAAAGGTAGTTACCCGCGTACTAACGGAAAATTTCAATCGTGAGCACTATATATAATAAGGAACCTTAATATATGAAAGCAGAAGAACGGCATAAACTAAAGTCCAATGAGCTGGCTGACTCGATTAAGGAACTGTCGGAGTTTTTCAACCGGCATAGCGCCATATTACTGGCAGGAGTCATTGTAATTCTGATACTGGCGGCAGGCGTGCTCTGGATGCAGAAAAGCAGGGTTAATTCGCAGTATGAACGTATATACCTACTGCAAGACCTGATAATCCAGTCAGATCAGTCGCGGTACAAGGCCGCCCAACAGGCGCGTGTCCAGCCGGATGAGGCGACAGAGGCGTATTTGTATAATGTGGAGCCTCAGGCCGGCTTGCTGGCTGAACTGGCTCAACTGGAGCCCGATTCGCCGGTGGGAATGACGGCCCTGTTACAACAGGCTCAAAACCTGCGTTCACAATTGTTATATTCCGGCAAGGCAATGTCCGAACAGGAACAACTGGACCTGAACCGTCGGGCGGAGGTAATCTACCAGCGGATTATTAACGAATTTCCTGAGCAGGCCGTCGTGGCAGCAACGGCCAGGTTCGGTCTGGCACTGCTGGCTGAAGACCGCGGCCAATGGGACCAGGCAAAACAGATATATGAGACTATAGCGGACGACAAGGAAGACCGATTGGCTGGGACGATACTACCCTTCCATGCCCGGAAACGCCTTGATTTGCTCGACGTGATCAACCAACCTATTGTATTCCCTGAAGCTCCATTGGAGACAATTACTGAAACACCGGCGGAAACTTCAGCAGAGGTGCCAGCGGAAAACCCACCAAAAGAACAAAGTAAAACAGAGACCGCGAAAGAAGCAAAACAAAAACCCTCCGAGCCGACCCAACCTGAATCGCTGGATAAAAGTGAAAAACAACCACAAAACAAATAATCCGGCAGAACAAAACAATAACAGCACCGAACCGCAAGAGCAGGCCAGTCCGGAAGAAGAAGACGGCGCCCAGCACGTATCCCTGTTGCTGCGGCGACAGTTGACTGACCGCAGAATAGACAAATATATCAGGCATCGATTTCCCGACTTTTCCCGAACCATGATTCAGCGTTTGATTCGCGAGGAAGCGGTTACCGTCAACTCCCGGCCTATCAAGGCCAGCTATCAACTTTCTCCCGGTGATCAGATCGATTTAATCCTGCCGCCGCCACCAACCAACGAAATCACCCCCGAAGACATCCCTCTGGAAATCGTTCACGAAGACGAACATATATTGGTAATAAATAAACAGGCCAACCTGATTGTGCACCCTGCCCGCGGCAATTGGGGCGGGACGCTGGTGAATGGGTTGGTCCATTACAGCGATTCCCTGTCGCAGGTCAACGGTCAATTTCGGCCGGGGATCGTGCACCGGCTCGACCGGAACACAACAGGCTTATTAATCATCGCCAAAAACGATACAGCCCACTGGCGACTGGCCAAGCAGTTCGAACACCGACAGACACAAAAAACGTATCTGGCAGTAGTACACGGAACGCTGGAATTGGATGGGGATGTTATTTCGATGCCACTTGGCCGTCATCCTCGCGCCAGAGAAAAATACGCCGTCCGACCCGAAAGCGGCAAAAAAGCCATGACCACATACAAACTGGAAAAACAATATCAGGGCTATGCCCTGGTAAAACTGATGCCCAAAACCGGACGCACACATCAGCTTCGTGTACACATGAGCGCTATTCGACATCCGGTTGTGGCCGATACCATGTATGGCGGCAAAAGCATGACCCTGGAACAGATTGCCAACGGCCAACCCCTGCCGGAACCGGGCCAAAAAGGCGCAGAACTGGACAGAAATGAAAAAGTTATCGATCGACAGGCACTTCATGCGGCTGAGCTAAAGCTGCGCCACCCCCATACCAATCTGGAAATGCACTTCAAAGCGCCACTGCCCGATGATATGCAGCTTCTGTTATCTTTGCTCGATCGCTATCGTTGCTGAAAAGAAGGAGTGATAAGTTCAGTATTTTTTTCTTCCGGAATGTCGTCAAAACATATAGTATGTAGAGAATTGGTGTTCTCGCGCGCGTTTTTTGTGCTCTTACTGAAGGAGGTGGCATAGCCACGTCCCCTGTTTGGCATAAATGGCAAAACCCGCTCCCGTTGGTCGCCGGCTGAAATGACAGAATCGCGGGACCGGGACAAATTTTTAACACAGGAGTATGCTCAATGAGAAAAAGAAAGCAGGTATTATTGGTAGTTGTACTGCTGGCTTTGGCTGGGCCGCTATGGGGTCAGGTGTCCGGCGAGAAGGGTGAAATTGACTGGCAGGCGAGCCTGGTCAGTGGCTGGTTCAGCGGCGAAACCCTATTATACGGCGAAACGCTCGGAGAAAAGTACCAGCTCAAGACCGACGACGGAGTTTTAATAGGACTGCGGCTGAGCGGTGAACAGGAATATTTAGGCGGGGAGATAACCCTGGCTGGGGTATTCCAGGATATGGATGTCAAGAAGGACCCGACAGCGCAAATATCCTCCGGCTCCGATTCGGATATGTTGCTGTTCAGCTTTAACGCACTGGTCTTTCCCACCGGTAACGATTTGCTCGAGGGGCGGATCAGGCCGTTTTTGACTGCCGGGCCGGGCCTGGCTATTATCGATACAGATTTCGACAAAGTGAGTAACGAAGCAGTGCTCAATTTGAACGTCGGGGCCGGCGTCAAATTTCTACTCGACGATGAGGGCAACACTATCCTGCGTTTCGACTGGCGGTGGTATTGTATGTACGGTTCGAGTTCCGCGATGGAAGGCAAGATATACAATCAGGAGCTTACAGTCGGGCTGGGCATCCGTTTTTAATTATCCGTAAGGGAGAATGTCTGGTGCGTAAAAAGATTTCGATTATTGGTGCCGGCAATGTGGGGGCTACCTGCGCCCACTGGCTGGCGCAGAAAGAACTGGGTGAGATTGTTTTGCTGGACATCGTCGAAGGACTGGCGGCAGGCAAGGCGCTCGACCTTTTTGAATCATCGCCGGTGGGCGGCTTTGATGTTCGTTTCGCGGGCACATGTGATTATCGCGATACCGAGGGCAGCGATGTGGTTATCATCACTTCAGGGCTGCCCCGTAAGCCGGGGATGAGCCGGGACGAACTGCTCAAGGCCAATACGCAAATCGTGGCGGAAGTTACTAAAAATGTAATCGATAACAGTATAGATCCGTTCCTGATTGTCGTCAGTAACCCACTGGACGCGATGACCTACGTGGCGGGCAAAGTCTCGGAACTGCCCAAAAATCGCGTGATGGGTATGGCCGGGGTTCTGGATACGGCCCGCTATAGAAGTTTTATCGCCGAGGCACTCAATGTTTCGGTGAGAGATATTTCAGCGATGCTTTTGGGCGGGCACGGAGACGATATGGTGCCGCTGCCGCGTTACACCTGCGTTGCCGGCATACCATTGCCTGAACTGATGGACGAGCGACAGATCGAGGCCATTGTCGAGCGGACCCGCAAAGGGGGTATCGAGATTGTCAATCTGCTCAAGAGCGGCTCGGCCTATTACGCCCCTGCCGCTGCCGCGGCTGAGATGGCCGAGGCGATCCTCAAAGATAAAAAACGCCTGCTGCCCTGCTGCGCGTGGTGCGATCTGGAATATGGGGTCGGCGGCGGATTCGTAGGCGTGCCGGTTATACTTGGTAGCGAAGGTGTGGAACGGGTTATCGAACTGGAACTTACCAAACAGGAAAAACAGCTTTTCGACGCGTCCGTCGCCCATGTGAAGGAATTAACTGAACAGGTTGACACAATCATCAAATGAGGTGAGTGATGAAAGCCAAAAAATCATGGCGGGAAAAATTGGCCGATAGTAAGGACCTGCCCAAAGTGGTGAAAATTACCGGTAAAATGACCAGTCGCTGGGGAACCGGCACGGTGGTCATCCCGGCGCCGATGGAAGTTAATGAACTGATGAAGAAAATCCCTAAAGGGAAACTGACAACGATTAATCAAATCCGAACAGTTTTGGCCGAAAAGCATAGCGCAACCATCGGCTGTCCTATCACCACCGGGATTTTTGCCTGGATTGCCGCTCATGCCACTGAGGAAGCGGCAGCCGAGGGGAAAAAACGCGTTACCCCATATTGGCGAACATTAAAATCCGACGGCGAATTAAACCCTAAATATCCCGGAGGGATCGAAGACCTCAAGACTCACCTCGAAGAGGAAGGACATACCGTCATAAAAAAAGGAAAAAAATATGTAGTGGCGGACTTTGAAAAATCATTGGTAAAAAATAAGTAACCGCAATGAAAATAGCCCTGGCACAAATAAATCCGGTAGTAGGCGATATTGCTGCCAATAGCGCCAAGATCAAGCGCTATATCCGACAGGCAGCCGAGCAGGGGGCGGAACTAGCGGTGTTCAGTGAGTTGGCCCTTATCGGGTATCCACCCAAGGACCTGCTGCTGCGCGATGATTTTATCGGCGATAATATCGCCGCTCTGGAAGATATTGCCGGCGAGTGCGGCGACTGTGGGGCGATGGTAGGCTATGCATGCAGACATAAAGGCGAAACGGGTAAGGAACTGCACAACGCGGCGGGACTACTCCACAATGGCAGGCTCGAAGCGGTCTATTTCAAACAACTACTGCCGACATACGATGTGTTCGACGAAAGACGATATTTCGAACCTGCCCGGTCGCAGCAGATTGTGGAGTTTCGGGGGCTGCGTTTAGGATTGAGCATCTGCGAAGATATATGGCAGACGAATGAACAACAGGATCGGCATCCTTATGACATAAAACCACTGGCGGAACTGGCCCGGGCGAAAGTGGATGTCGTGCTGAATATGTCGGCGTCTCCCTTTACTGTAGATAAACACACGTTTCGTTGTGAACTGTTCGGCAGGCAGTGCCGGCAATACAAGTTGCCGCTGATTTATGTGAACCAGATCGGCGGTAACGATGAATTGATATTCGACGGTTGCAGTTGCGCCTTCGATGAGAGTGGGGAACTTATCGCTCAAGCCCGGGATTTCGCGGAAGATTTGCTGGTTATCGATCTGGATAACCCGGCCGAGAACCGCCGGGAAGAAGTCAAGACCTCTGTCGCGTCGGTACACGATGCGCTGGTACTTGGTTTGCGTGATTATGTGCATAAGTGCGGTTTTCAAAGTGTGGTGCTGGGCCTGTCGGGCGGGATCGATTCGGCGGTTACAGCGGCCCTGGCAGTTACGGCAATGGGCAAAGAAAATGTAGTGGGCGTCGCAATGCCGAGCCGCTATTCCAGCGAAGGAAGTTTGACCGATGCGCAAAATTTAGCGCAGAACTTAGGAATAAAACTGCTTACCGTCCCCATCGAAAAGGCGCATATCGCAATGGAAGAAATAATGCGGGAGCCATTCGCCGGGCGGAAACCGGACATCACGGAAGAAAATATTCAGGCCCGGATACGTGGCAATATCCTGATGGCAATGAGTAACAAGTTCGGGCACCTGCTCCTGACAACCGGCAATAAAAGCGAACTGGCGGTGGGATACTGCACGATGTACGGCGATATGGCCGGCGGACTGGCGGTGATAAGCGACGTACCAAAGACAATGGTCTATAAACTGGCCCATTACATCAATCGCGACGGTGAACGTATTCCCAACTCGTCGATTACCAAACCGCCGTCAGCGGAACTGCGCCCGGACCAGAAAGATCAGGACTCACTGCCGCCCTACGAACAACTCGATGAGATATTACAACGTTATGTAGAACAGGGACAGTCGCCATCGGAAATAACAACGGCCGGCTTCGATGAACAGATAGTAGGACAAGTAGTCCGTATGGTCGATCGAAACGAGTACAAACGCAAACAGGCGGCGCCGGGCCTAAAGGTTACCAGCAGAGCTTTCGGTTCGGGCAGAAGAATGCCTATCGCCCAGAACTATATACCATCCGTAAGTTAGTAACTATGGCCGTGAACCTTTGAGGTCCTGAACCCGAAAACGGCAATAACAACAAAACAGATAAGCGGAAGAACAAAGGAAGCACGCGTACTCGACAGGACCATAGAACCAAAGTTGAATGCGTCCATGTCTATAATCGCCCCCTGCAGCGGAGGCATAAGACATCCGCCGCCAATAGCCATAATCAAGCCGGCAGCTCCCAGTTTAGCGTCGTCGCCAAGGCCCTTAAGAGCAATACCGTAGATCGTCGGGAACATCAGCGACATACACGCGGAGACGCCCATAAGGCAATACAGCCCAGTCATTCCCCCTATAAAGATTGTTCCGCCGATCAGCGCAAATCCGCCGATAGCGAGTGTCATCAGCAATCCGCCCGGACTGAAATATTTCAGCAGAAAAGTGCAGATGAATCTCGACGAAACAAATACAACCATAGCAACGATATTATAATTCTGAGCTGTCGCCTTCTCCAATCCCAATTCATTAACCCCGTAATGAATAATAAACGTCCAGCACATAATCTGGGCACCAACGTAAAAAGCCTGAGCGACGACCCCTTCGAGATACTTCGCATTTCGGAAAAGCCGGCCAAGAGTAGCGCCGATATTAAGTTTATTATCATCTTCACCCTTAGCCCTGGGGAGTTTCGCGATCGCAAAAATGATCAGGGCAAGAAAAACCACAACTCCAAGGATAGTATATGGACCAATGATAACGCCGAGGTCGGACTGTTGAATTTGCGCGAATTGTTCAGGTGCCGTCTCCCGTAGTGCGCGGCGGCCCTCTTCGGTGGTTTTATCCAGTTTGGCAAGGATAAACTGACTCGCGACAAACATTCCGGTAATAGAACCAATCGGGTTGAAAGACTGCGCGAAATTCAGCCGCTGCGTCGAAGTCTCTTCCGGCCCCATCGCCAGGATATAAGGATTGGCACTGGTTTCCAGAAATGACAGGCCGCATGTCATAATGAAGTATGAAAGCAAAAATGTCCAGAACTGCATCGTCCATCCCGACGGGATAAACAACAGGCATCCGGTCGCATACAGCGCAAGCCCGACAAGGATGCCCCTTTTGTATGTGAACCGTTTAATAAACAGCGCCGCCGGGATCGCCATCACACAATACCCGCCGTAAAACGCAAATTGAACCAGGGCACTTTCGAAATTACTGATCAGCAGAATATTCTTAAACGCCGCGACCATCGGATTGGTAATATCGTTGGCAAATCCCCATAACGAGAATAAAAAGGTAACCATAATAAAAGAGGAAAGGAAGCTGCCGGGAATTACTCTTGCTTTTGTGTTGTCCGTCGAAGAAATTTCTGCCATTGTCAAATCCTTTATAATGTTAAGTAAGCGTTCATGCTTTTTATAGATCGTAGGGGTTGAACAAAATACCCTGACGGTAAAATGACAACTCAGTTATTCGACCCCTACGGGGTCGGAAAAATTTGCTGTCGCAACTGACCACGGGTTTCGCTGCGCTACACCCGCGGCTATTATTATTGAAGCCCTACGGGCTTTTAACAGGATGATTTATGTCATAAATCAGTATTAGTATAAATAATTGGGTGAACACTTACAAAAACTTTATGGGCTAAATATGGTCCCGGCCGATCAGGGCCTGGAGACGTTTTTTCAGGCTCGGATGCGTGTTGAACAGATCAACCGCATCCCGACCGCTGAATGGTTGTACTATAAACATACTTTTCTGGCTGTCCAGTGGGACCCGCATGGGTATCTGTCGGTTGAAGTTGTGCAGTTTCTCCAGGGCGACCGCGAGGTACATCGGGTCGCCGGCCAATTCGGCGCCGAAACTGTCGGCATTGTATTCGCGTTTACGGCTGATGGCCATCTGTATTAACCCTGCCGCAAGGGGCGCCAGGATAATCATCGCCAATGCCGCCAGTGGATTGCCCCTGCGGTTGTCGCCGCCCATAGGCACAAACCAGAGCAGATAACCCAGGGCGCTGATGGCCCCGGCGACCGTCGCGGCAATCGACTGGATAAGAATGTCACGGTGCCTGATATGGGCCAGTTCGTGGCCGATGACGCCCTTGAGTTCGTTATAGTTGAGAATCTCCAGAATTCCCTGTGTAACCGCCACAACAGCGTTGTGCGGATTACGGCCGGTAGCGAAGGCGTTGGGGGCCTGTTGCGGACAGATATACACACGCGGCATAGGCATATCGGCTTTCTCGGCCAACTCCCGCACTAATCGTACCAACTCAGGCGCATCGGATTCTGTAACCTGCCGGCCCTTCATACTTATAAGGGCAATCTTGTCGGAAAAGAAATAAGCAACGATATTCATACCCCCGCCCAATACCAGGGCGATAATCATGCCTCTTTCGCCACCGATCAGGTTGCCGGCGAAAATAAACAGTGCCATCAACATCGCCAGCAGCATAGCCGTTCGTACATTGTTCATAAATCGAAACATTGTCATATTCTCCCATCACGGCCTTCAGCCGCAATCAAAAAAATCATAAAACCACGGATCACACAGGATTACACGAATAATAGAACATATAGATTTTATACGCTTCAGAATCGAATATCAAATCCTTTGCACTTGCCGGCATCAGCTTCATCAATTATCCGTGTGTCTCGAATATAGCCGCTCATTTCCCCGGCAACCGCGTCCAGAAACGCCTGAACCTCACTTTCTTCCCCTTCCACCACCACTTCGACCCGTCCGTCCATCATATTCCGAACGAACCCATTTACGGAATAATTGGCCGCGATACGGGCGGTCGTATAGCGAAAACCCACACCCTGCACCCTGCCACTGTAATACGCATGTTTCCGTATCATCATTATCCTTTGGAATCATTTGGTTTCCCTCCCCTGCTTTCCGTACCGGCCAGGAGTCGGGAGATGTTGCTGCGGTGGCGGAGGATGACCAAGCCGGCCATAAGGCAACTGAAGACAAACAGCGGTATCAGGTTGACAAACTGCCATTCGGGTCTGTCCACCCGCCAAATTATAACGACAAAGGTGATGGGAAAGGCCACCGCGGTAATTATCGAGGCCAAAGACACATAACGCCACATACCCCAGACAGCAACCCATGTGGCCAGCACTGCCAGGCCGGTCAGTGTGAAATAGGGCCATATCCCCATAACCGCTCCAAGGGAAGTCGCCACACCTTTGCCGCCCCGAAAGCGTAGATATATCGGGAACATGTGGCCAAGTATGCACCCTGCCGCTACAACCAGCCAGGCGATCTGCGCTTCTGTCGGAATAACGCCGTCCGAAGCACCTTCGAATATACCGTGCAGATACCGGCCCGTCCACCAGACCGGTACAAAGCCCTTGGCCACGTCGCAGATGAAGCAGACAAAGCCCCATTTTCGGCCCAGAATTCGACCGACGTTAGTTGAGCCGATGTTACCGCTGCCGTGCTCGCGGATGTTTACGCCTTTGGCCCGTCCGATAAGATAGCCGAATGGTATCGCGCCTAAAAGGTATCCTGACAACGGCAGGATGAGAAAAACTGTAATAATAGTATTTCGGTCCATTTTTTATTAACCACTCATACACCCATACACTCATACACTCATATACCCATATACTCATACACTCATACACTTTTTCCCTCACTGATTTGTCGGGCCAGATCGCTTCTTTTGGGCAGATGCCCGCCGAAGATCGGCACCAGGGCACCCGGCAGTGAGCATAGACAGATCATAATTCGGATCAGCAGCGCCAGTGCAACGGCCTGGCCGACGGCCTGAACCGGGGCGTCCGGATTAATCACCAGACAAAACAGATACTTGACGCAGTTTTCAATAATCCCGATCCCGCCTGGTACGGGGATAGCGGCACTGATGACCCAGATAACAGGCATTATAATAAGGCACTGTACAAAGGTAACTTTTTCAAAATGCAGCGACTGGGTCAATAGCCAGATAGCCACAATCGAAAGTCCCTGAATCAAAGCAGTCAGGAGCAAGGAAATCAAAATAACCCGCTGATGGTGGCGATAGATACGTATCGCATCGTCGATTTGACGAAGTACCTTTTCAAATGGTAGTTTTTGTAAAATATGGCTGATCATCAGAACCCGCCGCACATGTCGGCTCAGGAATATAATCGAAACAATCACCATCATCAGGAAGATACCCCATACCAGCCAGCGTATCTGCAGCCGCCCATAATCCTTTATTTCCATCCCCATTTCCGGCCCCACGAACAGGCTGGCAATCCCGGCTACGAGGATCATTCCGATCAGCCCGACCAGCCGATCCACAAA
>Ga0255419_10117_pt1 | contig 17207 bp, 11 predicted proteins | sample ANMaggSeSYBR02J3_FD_182658 | JGI IMG/M metagenome (GOLD analysis project Ga0255419, IMG submission 182658) | Sediment cell enrichment communities from methane seep in Santa Monica Basin, California, United Staets - ANME aggregate JGI... | ecosystem: Environmental > Aquatic > Marine > Cold seeps >...
GATATCTGCCACCGTACCGAACCGCCCCTCGTCAATTTATCCCTGGATGAAAGGATACGGATTTTCGATTCTAAAAAAGGTTATCGTCTGCTCGGAATTATCAGCCCTATTCATAACGAGCCGGGCTGTTCAACCGAATGTCATGTACATCCGGAAGACAAAAAAATCCTGGGAGCACTCGACCTTGTTGTTTCCCTCAAGGAAACCGATGAGGAGATATATTATTTTGAAAAAGGGATTTTTGCACTAAATATCTTAGTTTTCCTTCTGACCTCCACGATCATATTTATTTTTGTGCTTAGATTTGTAAATCGTCCCATAAAAAGGCTGATAGAAGGAACAAGGCTTATAGGAAAGGGAGATTATTCCACCCAGGTAATTGTCGATCAGGAAGATGAAATGGGACAGCTGGCCACCGCCATTAACAAGATGGGCTCTGAGATAGGTGAAAAGCAGGCTGAACTGAACAGGCAGCGCGATGAATATCAGAACCTTTTTGAACTTGTACCTTGCCTGATTACGGTTCAGGATAAAAATTACAAACTCCTCAAGTACAATCGCGAATTTTCTGAAACATTCGGCCCCGAGCCTGGAGATTACTGTTATCATGCATATAAGGGAAGGGATAAAAAATGTGAGAGCTGTCCGGTTGAAAAAACATTTTTAACCGGCAGGTCGTATTTCGGCGAGGAAACCGGTATTAACAAAGATGGAACCACCTCTCACTGGTTTGTCAAATCTTCTCCAATCAGAGATGCACAAGGCGAAATCGTTGCAGCCATGGAAATAAGCCTGGACATTACTTCCAGGAAACAGCTCGAAGAGAAATTAAAACTATCTGAAAAAAAATATCATGATATTTTCAGAAATATACCAAATCCCGTTTTTGTTCTTGATACGGAAACCTTTGAGATCCTCGACTGTAATGAAAGAGTTAAAGATGTTTACGGATATTCCAAGGATGAGATGATTAATAAGTCCTTCCTGGAATTGTTTAAGGAAGAAGAAAAGGATCAATATGCAACCAGATTCAAGACATCTACTGTGATAAACCGTGCAAAGTGTATGAACAAAGATGGCAGAACGCTTTTTGTCAGCGTAAGGATTTCAGTCTCTGAATTTGAGGGACAAAAAGTGCTGCTTGTAACGACACCTGATATAACTAAACGGCTTGAAACCGAACAGCAATTAATACAGGCAAGCAAGATGGCTACCTTAGGAGAGATGTCAACCGGCGTTGCACACGAACTCAATCAACCCCTCTCGGTTATTAAAACAGCAAGCAGCTTTTTTATGAAAAAGATAAGAAAAGGGGAGCGGATCAGGGATGACATCCTTTTGTCCCTGTCGGAAGAAATAGACAGCCATGTTGACCGGGCTGCAAAAATTATCAATCATATGAGAGAGTTCGGGCGTAAATCCGATATAAAACTGGTAAAGGTCCAGGTAAATGATGTGCTGGAAAGGTCTTTTGAAATATTCAGCCAGCAGTTAAGGGTAAGGGGAATCGATGTGGTCTGGAATATTGAAGAAGACCTTCCCATGATAATGGCAAATCCCGACCGCCTCGAACAGGTCTTTATAAATCTTTTTGTCAATGCAAGGGACGCCATAGAGGAAAACTGGGAATCAAAAGACTACAAGAAGGGTGGTAAAAAAATTACATTTATAACCAGGTCTGACAAAAAGCAGGTCATTGTTGAAATCCGTGATACAGGCCGGGGTATTCCAAAGAACATATCTGATAAGATATTTGAGCCTTTTTTCACGACCAAGGAAGTAGGTGAAGGCACAGGACTTGGACTTTCCATCAGCTACGGTATCGTAAAAGAATGTGGTGGAAATATTAAAGTCGTTTATAGTAATGAAAAAGGAACATGCTTTGCAATCACTTTTCCCATACCGGATGAAGAGAAACTTGAGGGTAATATGGTCCCTTAATTATTATCATTGTTATTGAAATTATCTTGAAAAAATGATAGCACGCTTGAACTCTTCAAAAAGAGTAGTCGAAAGAGCCAGTTTCAAAATGTTCAATTTTGTTCGAGATCAAGGAAGGCGAAAATTTTAACCACAGGAATACATGGAGTATTTCGAGGATTAAAATTTGAGCCTGAAGCAGATATCGGACAGATAAGCGCAGACTTCGAAAGGGAACGTTTTGAAATTGGCTCGATATACAAAAGGAGAAAGTAGATGGTAAATTCAGAAAGCTGGGACTGGGAAACCGGTGAAAAAGCGATTCCAACGGGCCATTGGAATGATAAATTCAGGTGGGTTGAAGAACTTTATGCCAGTCCTGACGGAGAGAAGGTAGCTGCCATTATAAATCTGGATGAGGGCGAATTCTCCGTATGTGTAAACGGAGAAATATGGGAAAACGTTTTTGATAAAATCTGGTACCTTCGATTTTCACCGGATGGTCGTTTAACCGCCCTGGTGTCGGAGATGGCGGAATGGACTGTTGCAGTGGATGACATTGCCTGGGAAAACAAATTCGGCTATGCAATGGATACGGTTTTCAGTCCGGACGGGAAAAATATTGCGGTTTCGGTTCAACAGGACATGCAGTATTGTATGGCATTAAACGGTGTTGCCTGGGAAAATACGTATTCCAATATGACAAATACGGCCTTAAGTCCGGATGGTAAAAGGACAGCCGCTACGGTTCAAACCGAAAAATTCGGCGAAGCTGAAATCCACAAGTTCCAGGAAGGTGCATTCACCGCAGCGATAGACGGCACCGCCTGGGATAAGAATTTTGTTAATGTATGGAATTTGGCCTTCAGCCCGGACGGAAAAAAGCTGGCCGCTGAAGTCAGACTCAATCTGTATGATTACACCATTGCTGTTGACGGCGTTGCGTGGGAAAAAACTTTCAGTTGCGTCTGGGAGCCGATTTTCAGTCCCTGGGGAAATAGTGTTGTTGCCCCGGTAAGAGTGAACGGGAAATGGACCATTGCAGAAGATGGCAACCTTATATGGAATCAAAAGTTTGTTCAGCTCTGGCACCAGATGTACAGCCCTGACGGAAAAAAGCTGGCCGCCATTGTTGCACCAAAATACGGAAGGTGGACAATGGCCATTGACGGCAATCCCTGGGCTGTAACTTTCAAAGATCTTGTTACAGATGCGGTTTTCAGCCCGGACAGCAAAAGGCTGGCAGCCCTTGCCAAGGATGGTGATTTGTGGAAAGTTGCAGTGGACGGCTCACCATGGTCAAACACCTTTGACATGGCATGGAAACCCGTTTTCAGCCCCGACAGCTCAAGTGTTGCAACAAAGGTGGAAAAAAACGGGAAATACACCGTAGCTGTTAACGATAAATTGTGGAATAAAGAATGTGAAGCCGCCTGGGATCCGGTTTTCAGTCCGGATAGCAGCAAGATTCTACTCAGAACGATTGAAGACGGCACATATTATAGACGTATTATTTCTATAAGCGATCTGATCTGATAATGGTCTGATAATGGCCTGATAAAGGAGGAAAGATGCACGATCTTTATAATTTTGTAACCGGCCCCCTCGCATGGGCAGCCTTTATCGTTTTTATCGCAGGCAGCCTGTACCGGCTTATAAACATGCTCTATCTTGTTAACAAGAAAGAGAAATTCATCTATACCTACATGAGCTTCAAATACAGTTTTCGTTCTATTTTTCACTGGATCACACCTTTTGCCACTGTTAACTGGAAAAGACACCCTGTTTTAACTATTGTTACCTTTGCTTTTCACATATGCCTTATCATAACGCCTGTTTTTCTTTTATCCCACGCTATCCTCTGGGATGAATCATGGAGTATCAGCTTATGGTCTCTTCCGGATGGTGTGGCAGATATCATGACGCTAATAGTTGTCGGATCCTGTATTTTTTTCCTCGTCCGCAGACTTTTGTCCCCGGAAGTTCAGTACGTAACATCTGCTTCTGATTACGCTATACTTGCTATTGTGGCAGCACCGTTTATCACGGGTTTTATAGCTTATCATCAGTGGGTTAATTACCAGTTTTTCATGATTCTCCATATTATATCCGGAGAAATCATGCTGGTTGCAATCCCCTTTACCCGCTTAAGTCATATGCTGTTCTCACCTTTTACAAGGGCATATATGGGATCTGAATTCGGCGGTGTAAGAAATGCAAAGGACTGGTAAGTCTAAGCAGTGATATGGATAAACAATTTATTTTATTCGGGAGATTATTAACATGGCAGAACCCGCAAAAAGTGAAGAAAAAATAATTTCTGATGTTGGGTTGGACGTAGGTATATCAAAGCTTACGGATGACAGAATAGAAAAAGTGATAAACGACGTAATAAAAAACGAAACCGGCGCGCGCTTAAAGACTTATGTTGAAACATGCATTCACTGCGGTCTTTGCAGTGACGCATGTCATTATTATCTTTCCCATGATAACGATCCTCGTTTTTCACCTGTGGGGAAAGTAAAACAGACCATGTGGGAAATGTTGCGAAAAAAAGGGAAGGTAAGCCCCGATTTTATTAAAAAGGCCGCTGTAATCGCACACACGGAATGTAACCTTTGCAAACGTTGTGCGCAGTATTGCCCTTTCGGGATAGACATTGCTTATATTATGTCTGTTGTAAGGCGGATTATTCACAGGCTGGGCTGTACACCTCAGTATATTCAGGATACTGCCCACAGTCATTCAGTTACCATGAATCAGATGTGGGTCAAGGGTGATGAATGGCCCGATACATTGCAGTGGCAGGAAGAGGAAGCCCAGGCTGAAATTCCCACCTTAAGGATCCCGCTTGAAAAAGAGGGAGCCGACATCATGTACTCCGTGATCGCCCCTGAACCCAAGTTTCAAGCTCAACTGATTTACCAGGCCGCTGTAATCCTGGATGTTGCAGGTGTAAACTGGACCATGCCTGCTACAATGGGATGGGACAACAGTGATATGGCCATGTTTACAGGCGATAATGAAATTATGGGGCGAATTAAACGGGCTCACTATGAAACAGCCGCCAGGCTTAAGGTAAAGAGAATCGTCATGGGAGAGTGCGGCCACGCTTTTCGTTCGGTTTACGATATGGGAAATCGCTGGCTCGGTTGGCAGGCGCCCCCCATACCCATAGTCCATGCTATAGATTTTTATTATGAAATACTAAAAGAAGGCAAAGTAAAGATTAAGAAAAAATATGAGACTCCTGTTACCCTCCACGATCCATGCAATGTGGTCAGGGGAGGAGGGCTTCATGAAAAGGCCCGTTATGTGGTAAATGCAATTTGTGAAAATTTTATTGAAATGCATCCTAACCGTGAACATAATTACTGCTGCTGTGCCGGCGGTGGGGTTATCAACTGTGGCCCGCCATATAAAATGACACGAATTGACGGCAACCGGGTAAAAGCAGAGCAGTTATTCGCGGTAAAGGCCAGAGGAGCTAAGACCCTTATTGCGCCTTGCCACAACTGCCACAGCGGTCTTGAAGACATTAATCATCATTATGGTATCGGACAGGAGATAAAGTTCATCGGTGATATACTCTATGAGGTCATGGAGAAACCGGAAGTGAAAGAAGGAGAAAAAGAATGAAAAAAGCGGCAGTATTTATTTTCGCGATAGTAGTAGTTTCCGCATTTTTATTTGTATCAGCATATTCTCAGGAAGAAATGACTTCCGTTGACAGTAGCGTCTTTAAAAACCCTCAGAGAACCCCTTCTATTTTTCGCCACGATGAACATAATGAAATAGCCGGAATTGAAGAATGCAACAAATGTCACCATGTATATGAGGACGGAAAACTGCTGGAAGACGAGTCCTCCGAGGACCAAAGGTGTTCAGACTGCCATGAATTGAAATCATCCGGCAATACACCTGCCTTGATGAAGGCGTATCATACAAACTGCAAGGGGTGCCACCTGAAAGAAAAAAAAGGGCCTGTAATGTGTGGTGAATGCCATTTGAAATGATTAACCGTTGGAGATCGACATTTGTCTGTTACTTCAACTGTAAAATAAAAATCAAGAGAGGTTTACCATGGCAAAAAAGATTTTAATAATCGACGATGATCCCGTTGTTGTTACATATCTCAAAGCTGTTTTCAGCGATAACGGATACGAGACGTGCAGTGCCGGCAGCACCTCGGAAGGCCTGGAAGTTGTCAGGAAGGAAAAGCCGGATCTGATAACACTCGACATACAGATGCCGGACCAGTGGGGCCCGAGGTTTTACCGAAAACTCGTACAGGATAAAGAATTAAAAAATATACCTGTGATTGTTATCAGCGGAATCGATGGCAACCATGCTATTAAAAATGCCGTGGCATTTGTTAAAAAACCCTTTGACCCGGAAAAAGTTATAGGGATTGTTAAAAATACAATAGGCTAATTCTGACTTGTTAAACCGGCTTCCCATAGTGTACAAACCGAGGATTTCCTCTGAATTTAATAAATGGCCTTGCATGAATCTTATGCGGCAGAGCAAAGCGTTTTTTGAACATCGAATGAAGAAATCGCTTCGCTTCGCCGGTTAATAAATTGGCAGAATACCTTATTCAAAATTCAATGTTGGATCCAGCTTCGCCATGGCTACGCCGGGGACAAGCGTTCGATGTTCATAGCCATAAACCACCCATTCTACTGGTGGTGGGTGATTAGTGCCTGCCACGCTCTTACCACCCGCATGGAATACTAAGAATATGAAAGATAAAATATTGCTTGTAGATGATGAAGAAGGCATCAGGAAAGTTCTTGGTATAACTTTATCCGATGCCGGCTATCGGGTGTTTGTGGCAGAAAATGGTCAGGAAGCTTTCCGTATTTTCAAAACCGAATCTCCCCCCATTGTCATGACCGATATAAAAATGCCGGGAATGGACGGTATAGAACTTCTTAAAAATATCAAGAGGCTAAATCCCGACACTGAAGTCATAATGATTACCGGTCACGGCGATATGGACCTTGCCATAGAAAGCTTAAAGCATGAGGCAACCGATTTTATCACAAAACCGATAAATGATGATATTATGGAAATTGCACTTAAAAAAGCCCATGATAATATCATTATCAGAGAAAAATTAAGGGAGTACACACAAAATCTTGAAGCTCTACTACGTGAAAAGTCGGCTTTGCAGGACCGCCTGTCATCATTGGGCCTTAGAATAAGCTCCATTTCCCACGGAATAAAGGGCATGCTGACCGGCTTGGATGGCGGAATGTATCTTCTGGACTCAGGTATTACAAAAAACAAACAGGACCAGCTAAAAGAGGGCTGGGAAATTGTAAAACAGATGGTCGGCCGTATAAGAAAGATGGTTCTTGACATTCTTTTTTATGCAAAAGAACGGGAGCTGAAAACCGAAAAAGTTGATGTTTTAAGCTTTGCCAGGGATGTCGCTTCGGTTGTTGAGCCAAAAATAGCAGAAAAACAGATTGAATTTATACGGAATTTTAATAAATCTCATAGTGAGTTCGAGCCTGGTGAGTTCGAGATAGACCCGGGCTTTGTCCGTTCAGCCCTGGTAAATATCCTGGAAAATGCCGCAGATGCATGCATAAAAGATAAATCAAAAAAGCCACATAAGATTATCTTTGAGGTAAAACAGGATAAAAACGATATCATCTTCGATGTGCGTGATACCGGAATCGGTATGAACAGCAATACAAGGGAAAAAGTGTTTGATCTTTTTTTCTCATCCAAGGGAAGCAAAGGAACGGGGCTGGGTCTTTTTATCTCAAACAAGGTTATCGGCCAGCATGGAGGGTCAATAGAAGTAGCTTCCACACCAGGTCACGGATCACATTTTTGCATCAGACTGCCGAAGAAATTGCCGAAATCCATAAAAACGACGTCTTCAAAGCAAGATAAATGAAGGTTCTGGAAATTTTCCAATCTCTGCTTAGTTCACCTGGGGAGTAGCCCATTCGCCCGTATAAACCTTAACAAATGATTACGGGCACTTGTACACGCCCCCTATCTTCTGCGTTAAGTCCATACAGGCAGAGGCGACCATCGCCGTCGTGGGAATCTGTCTATTGGGGCTGGCTCAAATCTAATCTCAGCGAGATAGCTGCCGTACGTTAGTTCCTCGATATGATTGTTAAGGTTTATACGGGCGAATGGGCTACTCCCCAGGTGAACCGCTGACAAGCAGTAAAGCGCTGACGGTTCACCAACAAGGCCTTTGGGGGAGAAATTCCCCAACCCATCAGACAAATAGTGTCTTGTCACATTTCTTTAAGTTTTTTACGAAAGTCTTTTGTAATGGCCAGGTTCAGATCAAGTCGCAGATCCTTTTCCGATAGACCGATGGCAAGCCCCAGCAATTGGGGAAGATAAAGAATTGTTATGGACAAATCTTCCTGATACTTCTTGGAAATCTTCTGCTGATAAGCCTCCAGGTTCATCTGGCACATGGGGCAAACCGTAACAATGGCATCTGCCCCCTTGGCGCTATGTAAAATGGCATGGACAAGCTCCAGTCCGACTTCCATCTTTGTGTTCATGTGAGAAGCGCCGCAGCATTTTCCCCCCATTTCCCATGGATATACCTTTGCACCTATAGCCTCAATGAGTGGCTCCATTGATCTGGGATCTTCGGGATCGTCAAAAACAGCATACGGTCGAAGACACTGGCATCCGTAGTATGGTGCGATTTTAAGATCGGAAAAAGGCTTTTTTACCCGGTCGGTTATTTTATCAGGCCCTATATCATTAGCAACAACGTCAAGAAGATGCCGGACACGCAGTTTGCCATGCAGACGGAGTTCTTCCTCCTCCAGTACAGCATTAATCTTTTCAAGAAGGTCTATGTCTTTTCGAATTTTTTCTTCCACTTTTTTAAGGTTCAAATAGCAGGCACTGCAAGGAACCAGAATGTCACTTAAACCGTCCATCTTTTCAGCAAGGGCCAAATTGCGGGCAGGAAGTGCCAAAGATAAAAGATAACTGGTGGATTCGGCTGCACTGGCTCCGCAACATGTCCAGTCGTCTATTTCGGAAAGTTCTGCGCCCACCGCCTTCATTAAGGCTTGAGTAGAAATGTTATATTCAAGGGCCGTCCCCTCCAGGGAACAACCCGGATAGTATTGGTATTTCATGGTTTGGCCTCCAGCTCCTCTACCTTTTGAAATAATGATTCTAACCGGCGTTGCCCTTTTGATGGGATCTGCACGGAAACTTTACCCTTGCTCATCAGCTTCATACCCAGTGGAGCAAATTTTAAAGGTAGAAAAGGATCCTTCATGGAAAAGAAATACAAAGTCATAAACTCCATTTCTCTGACCCGACCGTGGCGGCGTACACTATTTACAAAACTTTTATAAAATCGAACACTCTTTTTATAAGGCTCCAGATTTTCCCTGGCAGCTATCTGCTTTAATGCTGCCATTGCTTCGGTTAGCGGAAGGCCCCGGGGACATCGAAGGGTGCAATAATAGCAGGAGGAACATAAACCAAAGGTTTTGCTTTGGAATATTGCATCCTTTTGCCCCATCATGACCATACGCCAGAGCTTACGGGGTGTGCAATCCATGGCAAAGGCGTTCGGGCATGAACCTGTGCAGGTTCCGCACTGTATGCATGTCTGAACCATTTCCCTGATCGGAGCTAATTGATCGGAAACAACGGCAAAGTCATTTTCTTTTTGTGCAGATTGATTCATTGAAGTTTCCTCTCTTAGTTTAATGTTCCCACCAGCGCCGCATCTATAACATCGAACATTCGCCGGATGGTAAATCCTTCGAGAATTGAAGCGGAGCTGGGACAAACCGCTGCACACGAGCCGCAACCCTGACACATAACAGGATTAACAATAACCTGTTCAAGGTCAGTATCGATTGTTCGGGCGCCGTATGGACAGACTTCAATACATAATTCACACAGGCTACAGATACTGTGGCGGACTTTTGCCACTACTTTGCCTGCTGGCAGGTTTTCCCTTGAAAGAATTCTTAAAGAACGCTGAGCCGCAGCTTCTGCAGTTGCGATAGATTCAGGAATAGAACGCGGAGAATGTGCCAGGCCGCAGGCAAAAATGCCTTCCTTAAGTGAATCTACAGGCCTCCATTTTGATTCCGCTTCCTGGAAAAACCCGTCCTGATCGACAGTCGCACCAAAGGACTGTGCCAGGTCGTCCGGCAGACTTGGAACAACGCCGGTTGCAAGTACTGCAAGGTCTGCGCTGATTTCAATATCCCGACCGAGAATCGGATCAAACGCATTTATCCTAAGCGGTTTATCAGATCCTCCGGCAACATTCATCTCAGGTTTTTTATCTATATCGTACTGGATAAAAATAATACCCGCTTTGCGCGCCTGGGTGTAATAGGTTTCAGTAAATCCATAAGTCATAATATCTCTGTAAAAAATGTAGATGGCCAGGTCAGGATTTTGTTCTTTTAAATGCAAAGCTTGCTTAATAGACGTGGAACAGCAAACACGACTGCAATAATTCCTCGGCTCCTGTCTTGAATCGACACACTGGATCATAACCACAGATTCGAGTTGATCATAATCGATTTTGTTTTCACTTAACTTCATCTCCAGTTCCATTTGAGTAACAATGGCCTCGCTGGTACCATAGCCATAAGATGTCGTACCGGCTTCCCTCCCCCCTGTTGCAAGGATGGTTACGCCATGTTCAAGAGTATTTACAACTCCATCCTCATCTTCAATGCTAGTATAAAACCGTCCAACCTGACCATAGGAACCTGTCAACCGGATACCGGTATGAACCTGTATCATTGGATGTTTTTCCACTTTCAAAAGTGTTTCATCCAGAAGAGTTTGGGTTGAATGACCTTCCAGTGTCTGTTTCAGCCAGTTGAGATTGCCGCCAAGTACTTCGCCTTGCTCCACAATATCCACTTCAAATCCACGATCTGCTACAGCCAAAGCTGCTGTCATGCCTGCAATTCCGCCACCAACCACCAATGCCCGCTGGAAAACAGGAACTGTAGCTACAGGGTATGGATCAAGGTGTTTCACTGCGGCAATTCCCATTTCGATAGCTGAAAGGCCGAGGTAAAAAGCATCAGAGTCGCTACGCTCTTCATCCTTTGAAATTTTATCTGTCAGCGGCGTGTGTATATCAACAACATCAATAAGAGCGGGATTAAGACCGACCTTATGGCCCAGTTCCCTGATTTTTCGTGCATACACATAGGGAAGACAAGCTGCAATTAGAATCCTGTTGGGTTTGTGCTTTTCCACAAGTTCAACAAGAGATTCCCATCCGCTGGCAGTGCAGGTTTGCTCAATAAAGACAACCTGATCCACTTCAGGATCGGTCATAAGTCGTGTGGTAAGCTGGTCTGTATCTATAAATTTTGACAGCACCTCGCCACATGTGCAGACAGCCACCATGACCTTTGGCATATCCTTTGAAACATCAGCAAAGTCTGTATCGTGTGAAGGCTCAGAAGTAATGCTGCCACCGGAGGCATGGATTACACCTGATGCAATTAGCGAAGCGGAAGAAGCCTGTATTACTGATTCACTTATATCCTTAAGACCTGAAAAACTCCCGCCGATCACGATACCTTCCTTAGCTGTCTTTGTATGTGAAAAGGGCTCTACCTGACAAAATCCCCATTCATTGAGATCGATCCCCAACATCTCTGATAACTCAGCCGTGCCAGGAGAAGGTCTTTGACCTACGGCGAGTACTGCCATGTCAAATTTCTCATCATGGGTTTTGCCACCCATGTCCATATATCTAAGTATCAAATCATCGCTGGTTTCGCCCTGCGTATCATCCGTTATAACTGAGTGGACTCGTCCCCTTTTGAAACAGACACCGTGATCAGTTTCCGCTCTGTCGTGGTAACGCTGGAAAGATTTACCAAAGGTTCGCATATCCATATAAAAAATGGTAGCTTCAAGCTCGCCATTTGTCTTTTCTTTGGCAACAAGAGCTTCCTTAATGGCGTACATACAGCATATATTGGAGCAAAAATCTGCATCGGTCTGCATGTCCCGTGATCCCACACATTGAATCCATGCCACCTTTTTAATCGGCTTTCCGCCACCCGGACGGACCAGTTTGCCCTGATACGGCCCGGTTCCACTCATGATCCTTTCAAACTCAAGGCTTGTCACCACATTAGGAGATATTCCGTATCCGAACGTGTCCTTTCCGGTGGCAGGATCAAAATAGGCTGTCCCACCGCACAGGACAATGGCTCCGACTTGAAGTTCACGTCCCCGTGTTGCTTCCAGCTTCTCATATATACCAAGTATCTTGGGAATAAGGGTGTCGGGCTCAAAAGGTTTAATAAGGTAATCAAGGGCACCGATCTTCATTGCCTCAACTGCGGTCTCAACAGTAGCATATGCAGTCATCATAACGACGTTCAGATCGGGAAATGCCTCTTTTGCCTTCTTAAGAACTTCAACGCCATCCATTCCCGGCATCTTTATATCCAGAAGCATAATATTATATGTGGATTTTTCCAGTTGCTCAAGAGCTTCCGATCCGGATCCTGCCGTGTCAACTGTGAAACCTTCCTCATCATCGAGCCAGGCTTTAAGCGAATCGCGAAGGATTAACTCATCGTCAACTACAAGAATGCGAAATTTTTTACGTTCCTGCTGAGATAAACGTATGGCATTTGTGGGACAAACCTCGTCACAGGCGCCACAGCGACTGCAGGCGGTTACATCAATCACGTAAGAATTTGGAATCGAGTGTGGGACAGGAAGATATATCGCCTTTCGAGAAGCCAGACCGGTATTGAAAAGATCCGGTACTTCTACCGGACATGCCTGAACACAGGCCCCGCACCCTGTACAGAGATCCTGGTCAACCCAGGCTGGTTTCTGACGAAGCATCACAGCAAAATTGCCTGGTTCTCCTTCCACTGATGAAATTTCAGTGGAGAGCAGGATTTCTATGTTTTCGTGGAAAAGCCCTTTGCGAAGACAATACTGGGAAGATGCATCCCTGTCCACCAGAGGAAGCATTTTACACATACCGCATCGATCTGTAGGAAACTGATAATCGAGTTGGCTTAATATTCCGCCCAGGTGCGGTGCACGGTCTATGAGAGTTACACCATAACCGGTTTCAGCCAGATCGAGGGCAGCCCGAATGCCGCTGATTCCTGCCCCAACCACCAATGCCTTGCCGATCTTCTTGTTCATAATGACCTCCAATTACTTTTACACTTATGATATTCCCACCACATCAGCAAGCTCATCTTCCATAAACACAGACAGGGGAGGATCATCCTCAATGCTTCTTCCTGGCTCATACTCAAATGCCTTTTGTGTCTGCTGTGCTACCGTACGGAACAGTTCCATTACCGGAATGTCGTTGGGACATGCATTTGAGCATTGCCCGCATCCAATACAGGCGGTACTCATATGAGCCAGACGTGTAATGTGATAAAAAACAGTATCTGTGGGCATCTTTATCGCCCCTTTTCGTATAGCCCACTTAAGATACTGTGAAGGCTCATGGTTAAAAACATCCGTAACAAATACACACTCCTTACAATAACAAACAGGACAGGCCACCCTGCAGTTATAACAGTTAATACAATTGGCAAGGTATCCGGTCAATTTTTCCAGGGTATTGGTCGCCTCGGTGGTTTCAGCAAACATTTTATCGCGATAGTCCGTTCGCCTGGTTATAATTGATTCAATGGCATCCCGTCGGGCCTTCGGTTCTTCCAGATCGGAAAGATCGAGTCTGATTAAAAGATCTTCTCCTTTGGAATTTTTGGCCTGGACCAAAAGCTGATTGTTTGTATCCATGCCAAAAAGCCCGATAATAATATCAGCACTGTCAGGAACAGGGTATTCGCATGCTTTGCAGGCCGAGGCAAGGTCAACGTCATCCATGGCCGCTCCTTTTTCTGAAAGCACGCTCTGGTAAAACTTTTTAGTAGATTCGGTTACGTCCTCCCCGACAAATTTGAAATAATCCGTATTTTTATACGCTCCAAGGCAATCGATCCCTATTATCACGACCTCATCCATATAGCCCTGCTTGAGTTTCACCAGTTCGATGAATGCCCGTATCTCGCATGAACGCAACACCACAGCCACCTTTCCTCCTGCCGGTTTACGTGTAAGCCTGGAAACAACCTTGGCTGTATTTGCAGGGAAGATAGGGGCTAAGGGGTCAACTCCGTCCAGGCGTTCAGGGTCTGTTACAAGGGTAGGCATTACAACATTTTTCATGGGAAGGTGTTGTGGAACCAGGATTGCACTGACATCTTCCAGTTGGAGGATGGATCGGAAAAAGTCTTTAAGTGATGATAAAATGTCCTGGTCTTTTACGTCAATTTTTGCACTTATCGCCATAGTGTCCTCCAAAATTAGCTGTTAAGCTGCCTGACAGATAATCCAGCTTACTAAATAACCATTTTTAATTTTGCTTCGTTTGGCCCCATCGCTTTAACCTGAGTAACCAGATCCTGCATTGTTTCAGCGAACTGGATTCCATCGCTTGCCCCAATCCAGGTTAATCTCAACCGTTTCTCATCAAAACCGAATTGAGGAAGGATCTCCTTTAAAAGCTTGATCCTTCTTCGAGCCTTGTAATTTCCATTGATGTAATGGCAGTCTCCGGGGTGGCATCCGCTGACAAGGACTCCATCAGCCCCTTCTAAAAATGCCTTGATCACATACTGGGGGTCGACCATTCCGGTACACATCACCCGGATCAGCCTGACATTCTTTGGATAGCTCAATCTGGAAGTACCGGCCAGATCGGCGGCAGTGTATGTACACCAGTTACAAACAAAGGCAATGATGGTTGGTTCAAAATCTTCCATGATCTCCTCCAAGACTATAAAACTCGTAACATTTTATTAATTTACCCCTCGAAGGGGCTGTAGGATATACTAATTTTAAAGTGTCTATGCTTGTTACTTGTTGCTGGTTACTCGTTAAAAAAAACAAGCAACCTGCAACAAGTAACCAGCAACTTATACTCAGGCAAAGCCAATTCTGACCAAGCACAAAGTAGGTAGTTTAAAAATTGAACAAATTATTGACCCACCGCATGCAGTGCATCCATGATACCATCCAGTTCTGCAAAAATTTGTTTTTCTTTAAAGTGCCTGACCTGAGCGGCACCACTTGGGCAAAATCCACTGCAACTTCCGCAACCTTTACAGATAGCCTCGTTTACAACCGACACGCCCCTACGCTCATCAAACTCAATGGCAGTGTAAGGACAAAGATTGATACATGTTTGACAACCGGCACAAACATCCGGATCTATCCAGGAGATGGTTGAAGGAACCTGGACATACCCCCTTGTCGCCAGCGCAAGAGCTTTCGCAGCAGCCCCTGAGGCCTGGGCGACTGCATCAGGAATATCTTTTGGCGACTGGCAGGCTCCGGCCAGAAAGACGCCGTCAGTAGCCGTATTGAGCGGCCCCAGTTTTGGATGTTCTTCCAGGAAAAAGCCGTCTGCACCGATATTTACTCCAAAAACTCTTCCCACATCGATTGCATCTTTCCGTGCTTCCATTGCAACACACAGGACAACCATATCAACAGGTACTCGCAAAGGGCTGCCTAAAAGTGTATCTTCGGCAATTGCGATAAGCTTGCCTTCCTCCTCCGGGGTTTTAGCCTGATCGGTAATTTCCGCAACTTTACCTCTTATAAAAATCGTCCCTTCTTTCTGGCATCTTTCGTAAAATTCCTCGTACCCTTTACCGAAACAGCGCATATCAATGTAAAAATCATAGACTTTTGTATCGTGCCCCACTTTTTCCTTGATAAGGTGAGTATATTTAAGGGCGTACATGCAGCATACCCTTGAGCAATATTCATGATAGTTCACATCCCGGCTTCCTATACAGTGGAGAAGTGCAACGCTTTTTGGTGCCTTGGTGAGCTCCCCATTCTCGTCCCTGATAAGAATCTGTCCGCCGGTGGGGCCGGTGGCATTGCTCAGGCGTTCAAACTCAAGACTGGTAAAGACATTCGGATATTTTTTGTAGCCGAACTGTTTCATTGGCGCAGGATCCATGATATCATATCCGGTTGCAAGAATGATGCTCCCTACCTGCACCTCTATTTCTTCTTCCTTCATTGTATGGTCTATAGCCTTTGCCTCGCAGACCTTGACACATTCCATGCACTCACAACATATACCGCAGTTCAGGCAGCGCAAAGCTTCCATCCTGGCTTCCTCTTCAGAAAAACAGAGATCTACTTCTTCAAAGGAATTAATCCTTTCCTGCGGGTCTTTAAACTGTGATTGCACCCTTACACCTTTTGAAATGCCTTTTTGAATTTCCTTCCAGTCTTGACCCGGAGGTTCCTCTGCCGCCATTTGCTCTGCATAGAGTTGCAGATCTTCACCTTCGATAAAGCGGTAAATAGCCTCAACAGCCTTATGGCCGGCGCCTACAGCTTCAATAACGGTTGCAGGACCGGTAACCGCATCTCCACAGGCAAACACATGGTGGATTGATGTCTGCATCGTATAAGGCTCTACCTGAAGTGTGTTCCTTGAAGTCCATTTCAATGCAGGTTCCCTGTCTGCCCAGGATGAATCTATGCTCTGGCCAATGGCCGGAATTATAGCATCACATTCAATAACAAACTCGGATCCTTCAACAGGTACCGGTCGGCGGCGCCCACTGGCGTCAGGCTCTCCCAATTCCGTCTTTATACACTCAAAACCCGTGACCTTACCGTCTTTTTCCACTATTTGGACCGGAGCTGTGAGATAGTGAAAATTTATCCCCTCTTCTGCAGCGCCATGAACTTCTTCTTCATAGGCTGGCATTTCACGTTCTGAGCGACGATAAACCACTGTAACGGTCTGTGCGCCCAGGCGTTTTGCCACACGCGCAGCATCGATGGCCACATCTCCACCACCAACGACAACAATTTGATCTCCAGGACAGGTTTTGTTGCCCAGATTCACATCCCTTAAAAAACTAACCGCGTCAATTACGCCTATTGTTTCATCTTCACCTGAAACACGCATTTTCATGGAATTGTGCGCCCCAATCCCAAGAAAAACGGCGGAAAACCCTTGTTCCTCAAGATCCTTAAGAGTAAGGTCCGAGCCAAATCTAACATCGGTCTGCGCCGTAACACCCAGACTGAGAATGTGGTTTATCTCTTTATCCAGTATTTCGGGAGGAAGGCGGTAATCAGGAATGCCCACGCGAAGCATGCCGCCCAAAACCGGCAGGGCTTCAAAAATTGTTACCTGAAAACCTTTCAACCGCAAATAATAGGCAACAGTCAATCCTGCCGGG